>Ga0247719_1000070_pt1 | contig 68793 bp, 67 predicted proteins | sample 41E_DmetaG_FD_189046 | JGI IMG/M metagenome (GOLD analysis project Ga0247719, IMG submission 189046) | Soil microbial communities from hillslope of Landscape Evolution Observatory, University of Arizona, Oracle, AZ, United States - 4-1-E_D | ecosystem: Engineered > Artificial ecosystem >...
CCCCCACCCCGGGTAGCTACACCATCCAGCCGAATGACACGATGTGCCGCATCGCGCGCATCCACGGCCTGAGCTATGCGCAGCTGATGGGCGCCAACCCGCAGATCACCGACCCGGGCCGGATCCTCGTCGGGCAGGTCGTCGTCATCCCGCCCGACACGTTCGTGCCGCCGTCGCCCGCGCCCGGAGCGTCGCCGCTCGTGGATCCCTGTGGCTAGCCGCAGGCGCTAGCTTGGGGCGAGGTTGATCGCCGTGATCCTGCCCGCCTCGACGCGGAACGTCGCGTCGAGCGACTGCGACGGGGCACCCGGGCGCAGGACCAGCACGTTGCACTCGACGGTATTGCCCATCTCGCGCTCGTCGGCCGGGATCATGCGCAGGCCCTTGTCAGCGCGCAGGAACCAGCCGCCCACCTGGTCGAGGCCGCGCAGCGTGCGCGAGTTGCCCAGCACGTGCACGCGCATCTCGGCGCGCTCGTCCATCAGCGCCACAGCGCCCTCGCGATCGCCGGCGTTCAGCCGCTCGAAGAAGTCCTGCATCGTCTCGGACGCGCCCATCGCGCAAGTCTACCCAAGGCCGCTCAGAAGCCGCCACCCGCGCCGCCTCCGCCACCACCGCTGCTGCCGCCGCTGAAGCCGCCCGAACTGCCGCCCGAGCCGCCGCTCGACGAGGCAACCGCGCCGATCGAGCCCAGCGCGGCGACCATGCCGCCGAAGTTCGGCACGGCCGACGACGAGAACAGCCCCGGCGCCAGGCCGCCCGAGCCGCCGCTGGAACGAGCCGGGCTGAGCGACGAGGTGCCGTACCACGCCGGCACCCACGGCCGGTGGTCCGTCACGCCTGCCCTGGCGTCCTGCACGCTGCGTCTGATGACCTCTTCGACCTCGGCGTTGAGCCCGAGGGCGACGCCCCACACGAGGGCCTGGTCCGGCGTCTCAAGCCACGCCATCTGGGCGCGCTCCACGACCTCGTTCATCGAGCGCGACATGGCCATCGTCTTCTGCAGCGTCCGGCGGTAGGCGGCGAGCATGGCGTACAGCATCGCGCCCTCCATCGTCCGCGAGGGCATCGCCCGGGCGATCAGGAGGATCACCACGCCGGCCGCGATCAGCGCCCCGCCGAGGATCAGCAGACCGCTGCTGGGCAGCATGAAGCCGGCGCCGACGCCTATCAACCCGACGAGCAGGATCGTGCCCGCCCGACCCGACCAGCGCGCCACCGATCGATATGGCGGCTCGCGGAACCAGCGCTTCCAGGCGACGTGGTTCTCCACCTTCCGCTCGAACTTGGCGACCGTCGGCGCGAGCGCCTGGAGCTCGGTCGGCGACAGATAGTCCTCATCCCTCTTGCCCATGGCCCGTAGCTGCTTGAGCAGGTAGGTCTCGGCGTCGCTCAGCGGACGGCGGCGGTTGCGCAGCACGAACGGGTCGTCCGGCTCGCCCGCGAACAGCTGGATGCCGGCCTTCTCATTGAGCAGCTTCTTCTCCTGCTTGAATCCGAGCTCCCCGCGGCTGGCCAGGTCGAGCAACGCCGTGGTCAGCGCGCGCCTGTTCGCCCGGCCATCCCAGATCGCGACCGCCGAGGCGGCGGTCAGGTCAGCCGGCGGCGCCGGCAGGTGGATCGACGGGCTGTCGAGGTAGACCGGGTCCTTGCCAAAGAGTAGCCACGATCGGGCGGCGATGCCGACCAGCAGCAGAAATGCGACCGGCGCCAGCACCAGCCCGACGGCCGCGTCGATGAAGCGCGCCATGGCCAGCATCCGTGCGTGCTCCGGCGTAGCGTTGGCGTCGATGCGGCTGAGGGCAGCCAGGAGCGCGCCGTCGAAGTCGCACTCGCGCAGCAGCGGCAGCATGTCGTGCTCGAAGACCTGCTGGCGCTCACTGTTGGACAAGAAGGTCGCCGCGTAGCCCGGGCCGGCGTACAGCTGTACCTGGCCGTTGCCCGGCACGTTGGGCAGGCAGCCCTGGCGGGTGATGTTGAACATGATCGCCAGGCCGTCGTCGAAGCCGAGCCGGCCGACGCCCCACTGGTCGATCAGCTCGGCGGCATCACGTTCCGTCGATTCCGTCGTCGCGCCAGGCTTGAGCTGCGTGTAGACCACGACCTCGGCGCCGGTCCGCTCCTCGATGCCGGCGATGATCCGCGTCGCCGCGGCATCAGTCTCGGCACGGAAGAGGTCGGCGTAGTCGTAGACGACCACGTCGCTGATCGGTGGCGGGTACGGCGGCCCGGCCGGCGGAGTGGGCCCCGCTGGTGCGCGGGCCGCGGCCAGGCCGGCCAGCAGCAGCCAGCCGACCAGGGCGGCAGCGAGGCCCACGCGCAGGTGGGCCTGCCGCTCCCTCATCCGGCGACCGTGATTCGGGCGATGCCCTGGCTGCGCAGCCTGCGCACCAGCGCCGCCGCCATCTCGTAGCGGCCGAAGCTGGGCATGATGTACGTGCCCTGCACGAGCGGCGCCATCTGCTCGAGCAGCGCCGAGGACATCTCGAGCCCGATCTCTGCGCCGCGCTCGCCGGCCGCGCCCATCGCCGCCCGGACCTCGGCCGGGATCGTGATGCCGGGCACCTCGTTGTGCAGGAACTCGGCGTGGCGGTGGGTGTGCAGCGGCAGCACGCCGAGCAGCACCGGCCGAGGCAGGCCGCCCGGCCAGCGGCGTGACGCATGGTCCATGAAGCGCTGCCATTGCTCGGCGGCGTAGATCGGCTGGGTCATGATCAGGTCAGCCCCCGCGTCGAGCTTGCCGGCCAGGCGCTCGATCTCGTGGTCCAGGTCGGCAGAGGTCGGGTCGAGGGCGCAGGCGACCGTGAAGCCGGCGGGCGCGCCGATCGGCTTGCCGGCCTGGTCCTCGCCGCGGTTGAGCCGGCGCAGGATGCCGATCAGGCCGGTCGAATCGACATCCCAGATGCCCGTGCCGGTTGGATAGTCGCCCACCCGCGGCGGGTCGCCGGTCAGGGCGAGGATGTTGCGCACCCCCAGCGCGTGCGCGCCGAGCAGCTCCGACTCGAGGGCCATCAGGTTCCGATCGCGGGTCGTGAAGTGGACGATGCACTCGAGGTCCAGGTCATGCTGGATGCCGAAGGCGACGGCCAGGGCGCCCATCCGGACGCGGGCCATCGCGCTGTCGCTGATGTTGACCATGTCCACCCCGGCGTCCTGGAGCAGCCGGCCGGCCTCGATCGTGCGCTCGATGCGGACCGAGCGCGGCGGATCGATCTCGACGCTGACCACGAACCGACCCTCGTCCAGCAGCCGTGCCAGCCGGGTAGGCGGCGGCGGCTCGTCATGGGCGCTGCCTGACAGCTCAGCGATCGGCGTCCGCGGCACGCTGCCCAGGGTGGTGCCCACGTCAGCCGGTCGGCGGCGCCGGGTGCCGGTCGCATGATCCAGCGCGTCGCGCATCGCGCCGATGTGGGCCGGGGTCGTGCCGCAGCAGCCGCCGATGATCTGCGCGCCGGCGGCGAGGAAGCGCTCGACCGCCTGGCCGAAGTAGTCCGGCTCGGCGGCGTAGACGAACTGGCCCTCGACGCGCTGTGGCAGGCCGGCGTTGGGCACGATCGACCGAGCCAGCCCGGGGCTGGGCCGGCCCATCTGGTTGAGGGCGTCCAGGCAGACCAGCGGGCCGGCGCCACAGTTGACGCCGACGGCGTCGACCCCTGCCGTGGCGAGGGCGGTCGCGGCCGTCTGGGGCGAGGTGCCGTCGATTGCGACCAGCTCCTCGCCAAAGGTCATCTGGGCGATGATTGGTAGGTCGGCCAGCTTGCGCGCCTCCTCGACGCCGATCAGCAGCTCGGCGAGGTCGCTGAATGTCTCGAAGATGAGCGCGTCTGCGCCGCCCTCGAGCTGGCCCTCGATCTGCTCGCGGAAGGCGGCCCGGACCTCGTCGTCAGGTGGGCGCTCAGGCCCCCGCACGGCCGCGCCGAGAGGCCCGATGGAGCCCAGCACCAGCACGTCCCGTCCGCCGGCCACGTCACGCGCCTCGCGCGCGATCTGGGCCGCCCGTCGGTTGATCGCCGCGGCCCTCGCGGCGAGGCCGAAGGGCGCAAGCCTGAAGCGATTGGCGCCAAAGCTGTTCGTCTCGATAGCGTCGGCACCGGCGGCGATGTACTCACGATGGATGGCGCCGATCAGCTCGGCGCGCGTCTCGACCAGCTCGTCGAGCGACGCGCGCTGGGGCACGCCGCGGCTGAAGAGCAGCGTGCCCATCGCGCCGTCGAGGAGCAGCGGTCCGCGGGCCAGTCGCTCGGCGAAGGCTCGTCGAGCAGGTGAGGTGACGGCCATCAGGCCGACAGGTTACACAAGGCCCCGCTCAGCCGGCGTCGATGACGCAGAAGCGGTTGCCCTCTGGGTCGGCCATGATCACGTAGTCGGCGTCCGGCGGGCGCCTATCCCAGTGGACCTCGGTCGCGCCCAGCGCCTTGAGGCGCTCGACCTCCGCTGGCTGGTCGGTGGCGTAGAGGTCGAGGTGGATGCGCGGCGGCAGCTGGACGCTGGAGCGCATCCGATCGAGCGAGACGTTTGGGCCCTCGCCCTGGCGTGGCCGCAGCAGCACGAAATCACTCTCCGGGGCGAGATCCGAGTCACGCGCCACATAGTCCAGCGCCGCCGACCAGAACGCCGTCTGGCGAGCGAGGTCGTCGACGCGGATCACGATCGAGCCGACGCGCAGCACGGCGCTACTGTACCGCTCGCCCACGGCGCCGCAGCACGATCAGCCGGCGCCCGTCCCAGCCGATCTCAGGTGGCCGTGGCCGGCCGTTGTAGGTGCTGAACATCGACGATGCATAGGCCCCCGCCAGACCGAGCACCACGATGTCGCCGCGCGCCAGCGGCGGCAGTGACGCCTCGCCCAGCGTGTCCGTCGACTCGCAGATCGGGCCGTCGACCCGGACGAGGACCGTCTGCCCGTTCGCCTCGACCGGTCGTCCGTGGCTGGTCAGGGCGATCATCGGGTGGCGCGCGCCGTAGAGCGCGGGCCGGATCAGCTCGGTCATGCCGGCGTCGAGCACGACCAACGCCGGCTGCCGGGCACGGACGTGCAGCACCCGGCCGACGACCCAGCCGCTGGCCGCCACGACCGCCCGCCCGGGCTCGATCGCCACGCGCCCCGGGCGCGCCGTTGACGGCAGCTGCCCGAGCTCGGCCGCCGCTTCGGCGGCGAACCGGGCCGGGGATGGCACGCTCAATGCGTCGTCTGCCACCGGGAAGCCACCACCCAGGTCGAGCGTGTCGAAGTCCGGCAGCGCGGCTCGCTGCAGCTCGAGCAGGCGCAGGCCGAGACGCGCCGCTGCCCGCCAGGCATCGACCGCGCCGAGCATCGAGCCGATGTGCAAGTGCAGCCCGCGCCAGCGCAGCGGGCCTTCCGGGCCGCCGCCTGCCATGACGACCGCCGAGAGCTCGTCGGGCAGCACGCCGAACTTCGATGTCGAGGCACCCACCGCCAGCCCGGCCGAGGTCTCGGGCACGACCTGTGGGTTGAGCCGGACGAGGACATCCTGGCGCAGCCCACGCCGGCCGAGGGCGCGTACCGCTGCCGCCAGCGTGGCCGCGTCCTCGGCGCTCTCGAGGCTGACCCACAGCAGCGGCCGGCCGTCCGCGGCGGCCTGTGCGGCCAGCTGTAGGTCGGCGTCCGACTTGCCGATGCCTTCCAGCGCCACGGCCGCGTTGGCGAGGCCGGCCCGGCCGGCAGCGACCACCTCCCCGGCGGACACCGCGCTGGCGCCAAAGCCGTGGCCGCAGATGCGCCGCACCAGCGCGGGCAGGCCGTTGGCCTTGAGCGAGTACAGCCGCAGCCAGGGATCAGGGAACGCGGCCGCGACCGCACGCGCGTTATCGTCCAGCCGGCCCAGGTCGTACAGGTAGAGCGGAGTGCCGAACCTGTCTGCGGCCTCACGCGCCGCCGCCGCCAGCTCCGGCCCAGTCACATCCTCGGCGTGATCAGCCGGACCAGTGCCAGCACACTCGACACGATAGAGACGACCAGCGCCGCCATGACCGCGGTCACCAGCACCTCGGCGTCGAGCGGCGCTGCCGGCCAGCCGTCGAGGAAGAAGCCAAGGTCGAGCTGGCCGCTGATCAGCGCGAGCAGCATCAGCAGCCCGGCATTGATGGCGAAGCCGACCAGCCCGAACGTGAGCAGGTTCAGGGGCAGGCTGAGCAGCTTGACTATCGGTCGCAGGTAGGCGTTGATCAGGCCGAAGATTGCCGCCACCACAGGCAGCTGCCACCATTCGCCCTCGAACACCGCGCCGGGCACGAGCTGCACGGCGGCGACCAGCGCGACGGCGTTGATCAATGTCCTGATGGCGATGTCGGCCATGCCCGGGATGCTACATCGCGAGCCGGGCTACGATTGGCCGGCAAGGCAGCTCGAGGAGACCCAGCCGTGGCCCAAGCGGACGCCCAGACGTTCGTCTCGCTTGCCCCTGACACCCGGCCCGTTCCGCGGTCGCCCTTTGACTTCGCCCTCCAGCGGCTGCTCGACGACCTGTTCGCGGCCCAACCGGTGTGGGCGACAGGCGTCGGCTTCCATGCCCATGACGACCGCTGGCCGGACCTGTCAGAGGCAGGCAGGACTTCCCGCCTGGCGCTGCTGCGCCACCACCGGGCCCGTTTCGAGGCGTTCGAAGATGAGGAGCTCAGCTCTGACGAGCGGATCGACCGCCGGATCGTGCTGGGCGCGATCGACGAGGCCGAGTTCAACGAGGGTGAGCTGCGCGAGCCGGCATGGGACCCGCTGTACTACGTCTACGTCATGGGCAGCGGGCTGTTCGGGCTGCTTGCTCGCGAGTTCGCCCCGTGGTCCCATCGCGGGTCGGCCTTCCTTGCGCGTGTGGCTGGCCTGCGGGCAGTGCTGGAGCAGGCCCGCGGCGCCTTGACCGGCCTGCCCGACCGACCGGTCTCGCTGCTCCACACCGAGGCCGCCATCCGCCAGCTGGACGGCGTGGCGGAGCTGATCGCGCAGGGTCGGGCTGAGGCCGAGCGCCGGGCCAAGGCGGGCGAGGAGCCGCAGCTGCCCGGCGCGCTCGAGGCGGCCGAGCGTGAAGCGCGGGCGGCGCTCGACGCCTTCGCCGCGTTCCTGGGCGGCGAGCTGCGGCCGCGTGCCGAAGGCGAGGGCCGGCTGGGCGATCGGCTCTTCGCCGCGAAGCTGCGCCACACGCTGGCCAGCGACCTGGCTCCGGCCGAGCTCGAGGCACGGGCGCAGGAGGAGTTCCGGCGCGTGCGCGCCGAGATGCTGGCCGTGGCGCGTCAGATCTGGCGCGAGTGGCTGCCCGAGGAGCCGCCGCCAGACGCGGCCAGTACCGGCTCACCGGCCGCCGCCGAGGACGCGCTGGTGCGCCGCGTGCTCGACCGCATCGCCCGCGAGCATCGCCCCGCGGACCAGCTGCTGTCGTTCAGCCAGGCCGAGGTGGCCCGGATCGAGGAGTTCTGCCGGCAGCGGGAGGTGATCGGGTTGGCCGACGAGCCGCTCGCGGTCACCTGGACGCCGGTCTTCATGCGCGCCTACGGCCGCGCCTTCCTAGATTCGCCGGGGCCGCTCGACAAGGGCCAGCGCAGCTACTTCTGGATCACCCCGCCCGACGAGTCAGGCGGGCCGGAGGCGGTCGAGGGCTACCTGCGCGAGGAGAACGACCGGATGCTCAGGCTGCTCGCCATCCACGAGGGCGTGCCCGGGCACTACCTGCAGCTCAGCCGGGCCAACCGCTGCCCGTCGCTCGCTCGGGCGATCTTCGCCAGCGGCACCTTCATCGAGGGCTGGGCGGTCTACGTCACGCAGGCCATGATCGACCTTGGCTTTGGCGCTGACGATCAGGCGCTGCTGCTGACGCACCTCAAGTACTACCTGCGCGCGGTGACCAACGCGCTGATGGACGTGCAAGTCCACACTGCCGGCATGACCGAGCAGCAGGCGATGGAGCTGATGGTCGGCGGCGGCTTCCAGGAGGAGGACGAGGCGCGGGCCAAGTGGCTGCGCGCCCGACTGACCGCCACCCAGCTGTCGACCTACTTCGTCGGCTCGCTCGAGCTGAGCCAGCTAGAGGCCGACGTTCGCGAGCGCGAGGGCGAAGGCTTCGACTATCGGCGCCACCTAGAATCGGTGATCTCGCACGGCTCGCCGCCGGTCCGATCGCTGCGCACGATCCTGCTCGGCGAAGACGCTGCGACACGGGCCTAAAGGGGCATGGACTTCGGCCTGATCCTGCCTTCCTACCGGGCTGGCGCGAGTGCCGAGGGGATCGAGGCGGCCGCCGCCTCGGCCGCCGGTCTCGGCTGGCACTCCGTGTTCACCACCGATCACGCGCTGGTCGACCCGTCCGAGCGCAGCTCGGAGTACGCGCACATCTTCGATCCGCTGCTCACCCTCGCCCACCTGGGCGCGCGACTTCCCGGCCTGCGCCTCGGAATCAGCGTCCTCGTCGTGCCAATGCGCAATGCTGTGCTGCTCGCCCAGACCTTGGCCACGCTCGACCTGCTCAGCCGCGGCCGGCTGCTGTGCGGCGTGGGGGTCGGCTGGAACAGGATCGAGTTCGCGAACGTGGGTGCCGAGGAGCGCTTCGCCGGCCGCGGCGCTTACCTCGAAGAATCGATCGCTCTTTGGCGCCACCTGTGGGGAGGTGGGACCGGCCCGTTCGAAGGCCGCTTCCACCAATTCGGCGAGGTCCGCTTCGGGCCGCTGCCCGCCCACCGGGCAAGCGTGCCGATCTGGATCGGTGGGCGCAGCGAGGCCGCCCTCGGTCGTGCCGGCCGGCTGGCCGACGCCTACCACGCCAGTGCCTCCAGCCCGGCCCAGATGGCAGTTCGGGTACCGCTCATTCGCGCTGCGGCCGAGCAGGCCGGCCGGCCCATGCCTTTGCTCTCGGCACGTGTTCGGGTCGCTTTTGGTGCGCACGAGGAGGACGGCGGTTACGTCCTCGCCGGCACCGCGGAGCAGATGCTCGGCGAGCTGCACGCCTGGGCAGAGATTGGCGTCGAGCACCTGGCGCTCGACTTCATCGAGACCGACCCCGCGCGGAGCGTCGAGCTCATTGAGCGCTTCGACGCCGAGGTGCGCGCGGCCTTTCGATGAGCGACGCCGTGCCGATCCGCCGGCCCGGTTCGGTGCGCCCGCGGGGCGGACGGCCAGAGGAGGAGTGGCAGCCGCCGAGCGTCGCTGAGCTCCAGCTGATCGAGCGCCAGCTGGCGCTGCTGCCCCGATTTTCGGGTGCCTCGAGCGAGCAGCGTCCCGACCTCGACGCGCTGCTGGTCAGCCTGCCGGGGCGCGGCCCGGGCTACAACTTCGCCGCCTGCCTGCGCTGGCCGGAGGAGCACGCCGAGGCCAGGCTCGAGGCGCTGGGCAGGCTGTTCGTGGAGCGCGGGGAGTGGCCGGCGCTGGTCCTTGCCGAGGGCCTTAGTGAGCCGCCCGGCATTGTGGGCCTGCTGGCAACTCGTGGTTGGGTAGAGCTGGAGCGCGAGCGCATCCACGTGGTGCGTGAACGCCCGACAGTGCCCCATCTTGGTCCGTCGCTCCGGTTGGAGGCGGCGACTGGGCGCAGCGCCCACGAGGTGCAGCAGGTCGAGCAGCAGGTCTTTGGCCTGGCGGAGCGCTTCACCGCCGCCCGGATCGAGCACCTCGCGCGCAACCTCGAGGCAGGCACGCTACGTGCATATCTGCTCCGGCTGGACGGCGTGGTCGTCGCCAGCGCCCGGCTGTCGGCCCAGGATGGGCTGGCCGCGATCTCCGGCGTCGGCGTGCTGCCCGAGCAACGCAACCAGGGCTTCGCCTCGCTGATCACCGCGGTGGCCACGCGCGCCGGCCTGGCGATGGGCAACCGGCTCGTGTGGCTGTCGGTTGACGAGCGCAATGAGCCGGCGCTGAAGGTCTATCGCCGTCTGGGCTACCGACCCTCGTTCGGCTGGGCGCGGTGGGCCGCCTCAGCCCGCTGACACGGACGCGGCCTGCACCACCTCGGCGGCTCGATCGTGCGCCTGGCTCACTCGCAGCTCGACGGCGAAGCGGGCAGTGCTGCCGGCAGGCAGCCGGAGCGGCCAGCGCACCAACAGGCACGATCCCTGGTAGACCCGCTCGAAGCCCGCCTCTGAGTTGGAGACCGTCTCGACCGGCGACCAGTGAAGGGCCGCCTGCGGCTGGGCGCCGATCTCGATCTCGACGCCCTCGTAACGGTTGCCCATGCGCAGCGCGACGCCGTCATCGGGCCCGAGTGAGCCCGCAGCGTCATGGCGCGTCTCCTGGCCATTCCACGCGTAGTAGGCGTCAGGATTGGCGCCGCCGCCAAGCAGGTTGATGTTCCACTCCAGCTCCAGCTGGCCGTCGAGGGCCGCCTGTGCCTCGACCTCGACCTCCAGCCGCAGACGTGGATCCAGCCGTCCGCCAGCGAGCGTGAGCTGCCTGCGCACGCTGACGCCACCTGCCCGGCGCCACAGCACGGCCGCATCCACCGACCAGGACTCGAGGTCCCACGCACCGTTCACGAGATCGCCCACCTCGCGTCCCTCGACGAGCAGCCGGACTAGGCCGCTGCGCCGCTCGTGATCGTCGTAGACGAGGTAGCGACTGAGGTTCGCCTCCTTCGCCATCAAGGCCTCGTGCGGATTCGCCGCTTCAGTCTGGGTGGAGCTGCCGCTCTCGCGTGCGGCCTCGATGCGGCGAAGCTGCTGGTGGTACGCCTCCGGCCGGCGGCGCAGCACGGACGCCAGGGCAACGCGCGAGGCGCGCAGGTCCCACGACCCGATGCCGCCGCCCTCGGCGAGGTCGATCAGCACCATCTGGCCCGGCGCTGCGAGCAGCAGCTCGTCCACGCCGTCGAGGTCGTAGTCGGCCAGGCCGCTCGCCGGCCGCGCGCCGAGCGCCAGGTCCTGGGCGGCGATCAGGTGATGCAGCGTCGCCATGCGCATGTGGACGATGTAGATGCCGCCGAACAGGCCGTGCCAGTAGCAGTCGTTCGACTGGCCGCGGAAGAGGTGGTCGAGGGCACGCTCGCGCTCTGGCCCGGGTGGCATGGCATCCACCGCGGCCGAGGCGCGCAGCATCTGCTTGTGCAGGTCGTTGACCTCGCGGTAGCGGGCCTGGAAGTTGCGCCACATCGCCCCCTTCAGGAAGCGCGCGGCGGGCGAATCGGCGGCCTCAGCCTCGGCCAGCAGGCTATGGAACTGGAGCGCCTCAGCCGGCGGCAGCGCCCACTCGGTCATCTCGACGTATGACGCCGTTGGCACGTAGATCCGGCCGCGCGGCGGCTCGCGCTCGAGCCACTGCGCAGGGGTGACCGTCGACAGCCAGTCGGCGTTGTCCTCCAGCGCGGCGAAGCATTCGTCCACCCAGCCGCCGCTGCCGGTGGCGCCCCACGAGAGCTCGTGCGTGCCCGGCCAGGCGCCGAACTTCTCGCCGTCGTCGCCCATCGTGCCGAGCAGCCGCTCGTCGTGGGTGGCGTGCTCGCGCAGGTACTCGATCAGCTCGGTCACCGGCCGCCAGGGGATGCGGTAGCGCAGGCCCTTCTCCGTGCCGAAGACGGTCAGCAGTCGGCCCTGGTCGTCAGTCGTGTAGGTGCCCCACATCTCGTCTTCAGGCACGGCCGCGCCACGCAGGTGGTTGTCATCGAGCACGGTGTAGCGGTAGCCGGCCTCGGCCAGGTCGCCGGCCAGGGCCGGCTCCCAGACGCGCTCGGCCAGCCAAGCGCCGGCAGGTGTTGTGCCAAACAGCCGCTCGATCTCGGCGCGCATCCGCCGCAGCTGGCCCTGCCGGTCGCGCTCGGGCAGCGCCACGAGGATCGGCTCGAAGTGCGCGCCGCCTAGGATCTCGACCTGGCCGCGTGCGACCAGCGCGCCCAGGCGCTCGATGAACTGCGGCCGCTCGGCGCAGACCCACTCGAGCAGCGGCCCGCTGTAGTGCAGCCCGACGCTGACTCGCGGGTGGCGCTCGAGGGCCGCGACCATGGGCTCATAGGCCTGCTCGAAGACCTCCTCAATGACCCAGCCGAAGTTGCCCACCGGCTGGTGGTTGTGCAGCACGAGGGCGAGCGAGATCCGCCTCACAGCGGCCATCGCCGAGCTGCCCTTAGGTCCGAGCGGCAGCGTTGGCCGGGCGGAGGGCATTGCCCTCGACCGGCATCTGCTCGGCAACCTCAGCCGCGGCGGGCAGGTACAGCTGCTCGACGTACTCCTCGAGCATGCGCGTGGTCGAGAACTGCCAGAGCGTGCTCGCCATCGACTCGCGCATCAGCTTCAGCCAGCGCTTGGGCAGGCCGTTGGCGTCGCGCTCGTAGTATGCCGGCGCGATCTCCTGCTCGAGCAGGCGGTAGATGTCCTGCACGTCAGCCCAGTCCTGCGCGCCATCGTCGCTGCTCTGAGCCCGCGTCCCGATCGCCCAGCCGTTGCGCTCGTTGTAGCCCTCGTCCCACCAGCCGTCGAGCACGGACGCGTTGACGATGCCGTTCATCGCCGCCTTCATGCCGCTCGTCCCCGAGGCCTCCAGCGGCCGGCGTGGGTTGTTGAGCCAGACGTCGACGCCTTGGACCAGGTAGCGCCCGATGCGGATGTCGTAGTCCTCGATCACGAAGATGCGATTGGCGAAGCGCGAGGAGCGGCTGCGGCTGAAAATGTCCTGGATCACGCGCTGGCCGGGCCGGTCGGCCGGATGGGCCTTGCCGGCGAACACGATCTGGACCGGCCGCTGCTCGTCGAAGATGATCCGCGCCAGGCGTTCCTCGTCCGAGAAGAGCAGCGCCGCCCGCTTGTAGGTCGCGAAGCGGCGGGCGAAGCCGATGGTCATCACGCTCGGGTCGAGCACGCGCGCAAGGTCGGCGAGGGTGTGCGGCGACTCGCCATGGCGGGCCAGCTGGGACTGCAGCCGCCGCCGGGCGAAGAAAGCGAGGTCCAGCTTCTGGCGCCGATGCGCCTCCCACAGCTGCTCGTCAGGGATGCGCTCGAGGCGCTCCCAGAAGCGGCGCTTCTTCTCGCTGTCGTCGATCTGATCGAGGTCGGCGCCGAGCTGCTCGAAGAGCTGCCGGAACGGCCCACCCACCCAGCTTGGCGGGTGGACGCCGTTGGTCACGGCCAGGATGGGCGTGCGCGAGATCTGGTTCCAGGTGCCGTTGGCCGTCTCCGCGTGGAGCCGGCTGACGGCGTTCGCGCCGTGCGTCTGGCGCAGCGAGAAAGCGGTCATGTCGAACTGGGCCGGGTCTGCGTCAACGCCGCGGCCGAGCTCCAGGATGCGTTCAAGGTCGAGCCCGCTGGCGGTCGTCAGCGGCGCTGCCAGCCGGCGCACGAGGTCGCTCTCGAAGCGCTCGTTGCCGGCCGAGACTGGCGTGTGAATGGTGAACACGGCATCGCGCCGCACCCGCTCGAGCGCTTCGTCGAGCGACAGGCCGCGCCTGACCAGCTCACGCGTCCGCTCAACGATCATGAATGCTGAGTGGCCCTCGTTGAGGTGCCAGACGTGGGGCTCGATGCCCAGCGCACGCAGCGCCCGCACCCCGCCCACGCCGAGGACGATCTCCTGGTGGAGCCGCATCTCGCGGCCGCGGACGTAGAGGATGTGGGTGATCGGCCGGTCGGCGTCGTCGTTGTCGGCGATGTCAGTGTCGAGCAGGAGCAGCGGCACGCGGCCGACGCGGGCCAGCCAGACGGCGCACCAGACCGTCCGGCCGGGCAGCTCCACCGGCACGTGCAACGGCCCACCGTCAGAGTCGGCGACGCGCAGCAGGGGCAGCCGAGTGGGGTCGTAGTCGGGGTAGGCGTGCTCCTGGTGGCCGTCGGCGTCGATCGACTGGCGGAAGTAGCCGTGGCGATAGAACAGGCCCACGCCGACGAACGGCAGGGCCATGTCCGAGGCCGCCTTGAGGTGATCGCCGGCCAGCACGCCAAGGCCACCCGAGTAGATGCCCAGCGACTCGTGCAGGCCGTATTCGGCGCAGAAGTAGGCAATCGGCCCGTGAAGCTCGCCTTCGTGCTTGCGCTGGAACCAATGGCCGCTGCCGTTGGCCATGTAGCGGTCGAACTCGTCGAGCAGCGTCCGGTACTCGACCTGCAGGTCAGGGTCGTCGACGATCTCCGACCAGTTGCGTTGGGCCTGCACGACCGCGACCGGGTTGCGGTAGCGCAGCCAGCTGGCGGCGTCGACGCGGCGGAAGAGGACGCGCACGCGGGGATGCCACGTCCAGTAGTAGTTGTAGGCCAGCCGCTCGAGACCCTCGAACTGGCTGGGGAGCCGCACGCCCTCCACGGGGAGCGTGGGAATGTTCATCGCTGACGGCACAGTGAGGGGGATGCTACACGACCGGCGAGCGCGACGTAAACCGGTTCAGACGTACCTGCGGGAAGTAGCATTCGGCCCAATGCGCATAGCGATGGTGGCGTCCGAGTGCGAGCCGTTCGCCAAGACCGGCGGCCTGGCCGACGTGGTCGACGCGCTCTCGCGGGCACTCGGCCGCGCCGGCCACGAGGTCGACGTCTATCTGCCCCGCTACCGCGACCTGGAGCCGCCCGGCCCGGCCGAGGTGCTGGCCCTCGATGTGCCCGGAGGCGGGGGCAAGCCGACTCGCGTCCGACTGCTGACCGCTCAGGCGGATGGCTATCGCCTGCGCCTGGTCGACCACCCGCCGAGCTTCGATCGGCCGGACTATTACGTCGCCGACGGCGCGGACTACCCCGACAACGGCTTCCGTTTCAGCCTGCTCGGGCGGACCGCACTGGAGGCGATGCGTGCCGAGGGCAGGGCGGTCGACCTCGTCCACGGCCACGACTGGGAGGGCGCGCCCACGCTGCTGCTGCTGCGCCACCGTTACGCCGCGGACCCACTGATAGGGGCCATGCCGACGCTGCTGACGTGCCACAACCTGGCTTATCACGGCTGGGTCAGCCGCGACCAGATCGCCCGCCAGCTCGACCTGCCCACATCGCTGGGTGCGCCTGACGGTATCGACCTGCTGCGCGAGGGAATCCTGGGCGCGGACCTGGTCAACACGGTCAGCCCGACGTTTGCCCGCGAATCGGTGCAGCCCGGCGGCGGCAGCGGGCTCGAGGATGCGCTGGCCAGGCTGGGCGATCGGTACCTGGGCATCCTCAACGGCATCGACACGCAGCTGTGGGATCCGGCGGCTGACCCGGCGCTGGCCCGCGCCTACTCTGCCGGCGACATGGCAGGCAAGGCCGCCTGCCGGGCAGCGCTTCGCGACGAGCTCGGGATCGACCCGGCCGGGCCGCTGCTGGGCATGATCGGCCGGCTCGATCCCCAGAAAGGCTTCGACCTGCTTGCCGCCGCCACGCCAATGCTGCTCGCCGACGGCGCCCGGATCTGCGTCCTGGGCACGGGCGACCAGTCGCTCATCGCCGAGCTCGCGGCGCTGGCCGCCGGTGCTCCCGGCCGGCTGGCAGTCGTGCCGCGCTTCGATCGCGACCTCGCGCGGCGCATCTATGCCGGCGTGGACGCCTTCCTGATGCCGTCGCGCTTCGAGCCCTGCGGGCAAGGCCAGATGATCGCCCTGCGCTACGGCACGCCGCCGGTCGTCCGGGCGACGGGTGGCCTGGCTGATACCGTCGTCGACGCCGATGCGCTGCCGCATGCAGGCACGGGCTTCAGCTTCGGGCCGCCGACGCCCGAGGCGCTGATCGATGCCTGCCGGCGAGCGACGGCGGCTCACGCGGATGCCCCGCGCTGGCGCGAGATCCAGGCGCGCGGCATGGCCCTCGACTTCGGCTGGACGGCGCCCGCCGGGCGATACCTGGCGGCCTACCGCCGGGCGGCGGAGGTGGCGGCTACTCGGCGCCGATGAAGACGATGGCGTCGACGTCGACGCGCGGCCGTCCGGCCGTGCCCAGGACCTCGATCTCCACCCGATGGGCGCCGGGGTTGGGCCAGGATCGGCGGAAGACGACCTGTCGATGGCGAACCTTCGCGGCGTACAAGTCGACCGTGGCCACTCGCCGGCCGTCGACGTAGACGTTGGCCCGTCCGCGCGTCGGCCCGCGGCTGGCGATCCAGCTGACGCTGCGGCCGCTAAAGTCGAGCCGCACGCGTGCGCCCTTCTGCGTGGAGTACGAGATCTTCTCGCTGTAGGCCTTCTTGATCGTGGTGTGCGTCCAGCTGCCGCTGAGCGCCGGCAGGCCGTCATTGGCCATCTCCGGCGTGGCCGCGTAGAGGTAGCTTGTCCGCCAGGCCCGCCAGGTGCCGCCGACCATCGCACGGACGCGGAAGCGGTACCTGCCGCCGGGCCAGACGGTCAGCGAGTGGCTCAGTGCCTTCTTGCGCGTGACAACCTGCCATGGCGCGCCGTCGCGGCTCGACTGGAGCTCGTACTGCTGGGCGTTCCTGATCCTCGTCCAGCGCACGATCGCCGGCAGGGCGACGCCGCCGACCGTGCCCGGGCCCAGGTTGAGCCGCGGGATGGAGCCGGCGCTGAACGTACCCTCGATCTGGAGCGTCGCGCTTGCGCCGCGCGGCGCCAGGCCACTGGCCGTGCCGGTGACCGTCACGCCGTACGTGCCGCCGGCGCCAGCGGTCGGTAGCCGGATGCTGATCCGCTGCCAGCGGCCGTCGGTCGTGGCCACGCTCGGCGCGCCGCCAGCCGACCAGCTGGAGCTCGCCGGCAGACCGCTGACGGAGAGTTCGACCGGGCCGCTGAAGCCGCTCGTCCGGCCGAGCCAGACGTCGAAGAAGATCTCCTGGCCGAGCCCGGCGAGACGGCTGCCGGGGGTGGCCCCGATCCTGAAACCGGCTGGCGGGGCGAGTGTGGACACGTCGAGCAGCGGCGGCGCTTTGGCCGCGCCGAGTGGGTACGTCTCCGTCCGCCAGCGCGGGCTGGCACTGGTGCTGACCTCGATGAGGCCGGCGCGGACGTCCTCCGGGCTGGGCCGTGGCCGCCCGGCGGCTTTCTCGGTCAGGTAATAGAGCGCCGCACCGCCGGCGACATGGGGCGCGGCCAGCGAGGTGCCGCTCTTGTAGCCGTACTTGTTGCCGGGCATGGTCGACCAGACCGCGACACCGGGCGCGACCAGGTCGACGGCGGTGCCGTAGTTGCTGAAGCTGGCCCATGCGTCGTCGCCCGCGCTCGCGCTGCAGGCCGGGCCCTTCCCGCCTGGCTGGCCGTCCGAATCGCAGATCGCGCCGACGGTGATCGTCTCGCCATACGCCGCCGGCGCCCTGTTGGCCGCATCCTCAGTGGAGTTGCCGGCGGCGACGACGTTCGTCACGCCTGCGCGGTTGAGCCGGCAGATGGCACGGTGGAGCAGGTCGTAGGCTGTCGGCGCTGCCGCCTGGCCGCAGTTGCCGTCGTCGCTCGAGAAGACTGACAGGCTCATGTTCGCGACTTCGAACAGCGGCACGGACGGATCGGCAGGGTCAGTCTGGGCGGCGACCCAGTCGATGCCACAGATCAGCCAGGAGACGTAGCCGCCGCCGCTTGCGTCCATCACCTTGACCGCCCAGACGCGCGCGCCGGGGGCAACGCCGACAACGCCGAAGCCGTTGTCGCGCGCCGCAGCCGCGCCGGCGACGTGGGTGCCGTGGCTGTGCTCATCGCCCCAGGCACTGGGGTTCGAGGTAGTGCAGTTATAGCCGCCGGCGATGCGTAGGTCGGGGTGCTTGTCAATGCCGGTGTCGATGATCGCGATGTCGACGTCCAGCTCCGGGTCGCTGCCATCGACGGCGCGCACTGCGGAAGGATTGGCTCCCACACGGGTGATGCCGGCCGGCACAGGCTGAGGTCCGGACTCGAGCTCCACGCGCTCGTCGGGCACGACCGCGACGACATTCGGATCGGCCAGCAGCGCCTGCCGCTGGGAGATCGTCATCTGGGCGGCGTAGCCACGGAAGGCGCGCTGGAAGGAGCGCTCTGCGCGGATGCCGTGGCGGTCCCGGGCACGCTCGACGGCGGTGCCGACGCTCGCGCCGTCGCGCAGCTGGACGATCCAGCGGCGACCCGGCTCACGGCCGGCGGCGGTTGCGGGCAGGATGGTCGCGATCAGCAACGCGACCAGCAGGGATGCCAGCAGGCGAGCCCCGGACGTGGAGCGCGCGCGAGTCACAGCTATCGGTTGCCCCCCTCCCACGGGTGTGGAGTGCCTTGCCAGACGATAGCCGATCGAGGGGCTTCGCCGCCCGGCCCTTTGGTAATGCCGCGGACCCGACCGATGACCCGTCGGTCGGGCATGCTATGGGCCAAGGAGGTGGCGATGGGCCTGCTCGACGGACGGCGCGCGCTGATCTTCGGCGTCGCCAATGACCACTCGATCGCGTGGGGCGTAGCCAGGGCGCTGCACGCCCATGGGGCGGAGGTTGGCTTCAGCTCGGTCGAGGCGCTGCTCGAGCGGCGCGTCCGCCCACTGGCCGAATCGGTTGGCGCGACCTTCGTCGAGCCGTGCGATGTCCAGGACGACGCCCAAATCGATGCCGTGTTCGAGCGCTGGGCAGCGGCCTATGGCGAGCTCGACGTGCTTGTCCACGCGCTCGCCTTCGCCCGCCGCGAGGAGCTCGACGGGCGCTTCCTCGACACCTCCCGCGAGGGCTTCGCGCTGGCGCTGGATGTCAGCGCCTACTCGCTGGTGGCGCTCGCTCGCCGGGCAGAGCCGCTGCTGCGGCCGGGGTCGAGCATCCTGACCTTGACCTACCACGGCTCGCAGCAGGTCGTCGCCAACTACAACGTGATGGGCGTGGCCAAAGCCGCCCTTGAGGCAAGCGTCCGCTACCTGGCGGCCGAGATGGGCCCGACGGGCACGCGCGTCAACGCGATCAGCGCCGGCCCGGTGCGGACGCTGGCCGCCAGCGGCATCGCCGGCTTTCGCTCGCTGTACGGCCGCTTCCGCGACGTGGCTCCACTGCGCCGCAACGTGACCATCGATGACGTGGGCGGCGCGGCCGTGTACCTGGCCAGCGACCTGGCCGCCGGAGTGACCGGCGAGGTGCACTACGTCGACGCCGGCTTCAACATCCTCGGCGTGCCGCTGGACACGGAATGAGCCATCTTCCCAGCCTGGGTCCGCGAGGGGAGGGCTGGCTGATGCTGCAGCTGATGCTGATGGCCGGCATCGTGGGCAGCGCACTGGTGTTGCCGCCCCTCACCACTGGGCCCGCTCGGACCGCGCTGGCTGCGCTCGGGGCCGTGCTGCTGGTCGGTGGCATCGTGCTCGTCGCGCTCGGCGCGCGTCAGCTTGGTGCTGCCGCAACGCCGTTGCCGCGCCCGCAGCCCGGCACGCGCGTGATTGAGTCGGGGCTCTACGCGCGGGTGCGTCACCCGATCTATGCCGGCGTGCTGCTGTCGGCGCTCGGCTGGGCGCTGCTGACCGCCAGCCTGGCGGCGCTGCTGCTGGTTGCACTGCTGGCCGCGCTGCTCGACCTCAAGGCGCGGCGCGAGGAGGCCTGGCTCATCGAGCACGACCCGACGTACGACGCCTACCGGCGCCGAACGCGACGCTTCATTCCGCGGCTGTACTGACCTCGCCGGACCGCTCGGTGGCCTCGGCCTGGCCGGCCTGCAGGGCCGTACCCAGGCCCGGCGCCGGCGCGCCGAGTGGCGGCCGCCCTGACGGCACCGACGCGCCTGGTGCCTCCTCCGCGCCGTGCTCGTCGTGCAGGCCGGGCGGGGGATCGATGACCTCGCGCCGGCCAATGGCGGTCCAATCGCGCGGCCGGGCGGCGGCGGGACGCCACTCCGTATCAGCGTCGGGAACCTCGATCCGGCCCTCGTACAGGGCATCGAAGGTGTCACCGTCGATGCGCTCGTTGCGGACCAGGTACACGCCGATCCGGCGCAGCAGATCGAGGCGCTCGACGAGCGTCTCGACGGCAACTCTGTAGGCATCGTCGAGGATCTCGGCCATCGCCCGTGTGGCGGCGGCCTGGAGCTCCGTCGGCAGGGAGCCATCGCGCCGCGCGGCGAAGAACGACAGGTCGCCCCGGCCTGACGGTCCATCCGACTTCTGCTTTGGATCGCGGCCCATGCCCCAGCGGGTGACCATCATCGTCGCGATGTGGGTCGCCTTCTCGAAATCGCTCGACGCGCCCGGGGTGACCTCCTGGAAGAGCAGCTCCTCGGCCGCCCGCCCACCCATCAGCGCCACCAGCCTGGCCCGCAGATCCGATTCGGCGGGCAGGTCGTTGTCCTCCTGCGAGCTGACCGTCACGCCGAGGGCCTCGCCGTGGGCAAAGAGGCTGATCTCCTCGACGCGCCGGTTGTCACCGTGGACGCGGCCGCAGATCGCGTGGCCGACCTCGTGGGCGGCGATGATCGCCCGCTCGCGCTCGTTCATCGAGCGCCGCCGGCCGGTCCCGACGGCGACCTTCAGCCAGCCGCCGTGGATGTCCTCACTGCTGATCCGCTCGGCGCGCCGTCGAGCGGCCAGGATCGCTGCCTCGTTGAGCAGATCAGCCAGCTGGGCGCCGGAGAAGCCGTACGTCTTGCGCGCCAGCTGCTCGAGCGACACGTCCTCGGCCAGCGGCTTGCCTCGCCCGTGGACCTCCAGGATCGCCTCGCGGCCGGCCACATCGGGCAGGCCGACGTGGACCTTGCGGCTGAAACGGCCCGGCCGGAGCACGGCCTCGTCGAGCACGTCCAGGCGGTTGGTCGCGGCAATCACCACCAGGTCCTCAGCGGTGCCGAAGCCGTCGAGCTCGACGAGCAGCTGGTTGAGCGTCTGCTCGCGCTCCTCGTGACTGTTCGTGCCGCCGCGCGCCTTGCCCAGGGCGTCGAACTCGTCGATGAAGATCACGCCGCTACCGGCCTTGCGCGCCTGGGCGAACAGGTCGCGCACCCGCCGCGCACCGACGCCGACGTACTTCTCCACGAAATCGGAGCCCGACGCGTGATGGAAGGGCACCCCGGCCTCCGTCGCGACGGCGCGGGCGAGCATCGTCTTGCCCGTCCCCGGCGGGCCATAGAGCAGGATCCCGCGCGGCACGCGCGCGCCGAGGCCGCGGAAATGGGCCGGATCGCGCAGGAACTCGATCGCCTCGGCCAGCTCCAGCTTGGCCTCGTCGCAGCCTGCAACGTCGTCCAGGCGCACCTGGCTGGAGCTGGACACGCGGGCCTCTGCAGTCACGGCCGTGCCGGCCGTCCGGCTGCCGCTGGCGGACACGGCCGCGGGCATGATCGTGCTGAAGCGCGTCGAGCGGCGTGAGCCGAGGCTGCCACCGCGCAGCTGAACCAGCAGCAATGCGGCCACCACGAGCAGGACGCCCAGGAAGCCGATCGAGACGAGCGAGCGCAGCGGATCCGCTGGCGCCGCCATCCGGCGCCCTTCGGCCATGCCAAGAGCTGGCCCACTGAGCAGGTCACCGTAGCCCAGGCTGATGACTGCCGCGGCGCTATCGGCGGCGGCCGCGCCGGCGTTGATCGCATACGCGCCATCAGCTGTGTGGGCGAGCAGCAGGCGCAGGCCGGCCTCGGTGGCGGCGAGATCGATCGAGCTGACCCGGCCGGCCTCGACCTGGTCCTGCAGCTCGGCCAGCGTCCAGCGTCCCTCGAGCGCGGGCGCTGTGGGCAGCGGCTCGGCGACCGGCGAGCTGAGGGCGCCGCCGAGCCACAGCCCCGTGCCGCTAAGCAAGATGAGTGAGCCGACGATCAGGGACACGCGCCAGCGCCGCGGCAGCGCCGCTGCTGTCTTCCTCGATCGATACAGGAAACCGCGCATCTCCAACCTCAAGCCAGCCAAGGTACTGTGGCGAAGCCGAAGCGTACGTTCCCTGCCCCCTCACAGCCCCCGGGTTGGGCGCATGTTACACGCTCGCCTGTTATGCGCACGTAATCCTTTGGTCACGTTTTGGTAGCCGCCGGTGACCTGCGGAGCGCAGCCGCTTGTCCACAGCGATATCCCCAGCCGCAGTCGAGCCCGTGGACAACCTGCCTGGCCCGCCGCTCAGTTCGTGGACGATCGCTATTGCGTCCCGGCTAGCGCGGGCCTATGTTTCTCCCACGCCCGAAGGGGCCACGGAGATCGGACCGGAAGAGCGGGCTTGCTCGCAAGGCCGGACCTGATCGGAAGCACGGGACAGGGCCTCGGCCCCGTCACCGACCTCCCTCGTTCCGAGGTCACTTCGGGCGTGTTGCTGTGTCCGGCACCAAGGCCGGCTCGATCAGAGCGGTCGGAGGGGGAAGAAGATCGGCACCAGCAGCAATGCGACCGTGCCGGCGACCAGGATGATCGGCAGCCCGAGGCGCGGGAAGTCCAGGAAGCGGTAGCCGCCCAGGCCGTAGACCATCATGTTCGTCTGGTAGCCGATCGGCGTCAGGAACGAGAGGCTGGCGCCGAACAGGACGACCAGCACGAACGGCCGCGGGTCGACCCCCAGGCCGGCGGCCGTGGCCACCGCCACCGGGAAGATGAGCACCGCGGCGGCGTTGTTCGAGACCAGCTCGGTCAGCAGGATCGTGGCCACGAACACCGCGCCCAGGACCGCCACCGCGCCCATCGGCGCAGCCACTGCCAGCAGGCCATCAGCCACGACCGCACCCAAGCCACTGGTCTCAACTGCCGCGCCCAGGCCGAACGAGGCGGCGACGAGCACCACCAGGTTGAGGTCGATCGCGCGCCGCGCCTCGCCAATGCTGAGCGCGCGCGTGGCGACCAGCAGCAGCGGGACGAGCAGCGCGCCATGGAGCAGGGTCAGGACGCCCGTGCCGGTGAGGACGACGAAGCCGAGTGCGATCGTCGCCACCAGCGCCGCCTTGCGTGGCCGCGTCGGCGGCACGCCCGACAGCGGCGCGATCAGCAGGAACTCGCGTGAATCGCGCCAGCGCTCGTTGAAGCCGGCGTCGGCCAGGATGAGCAGCGTGTCGCCGATGTGCAGCGGCACCTCGCCGAGCTTGGCCTCGACGCGCCGGCCCTGGCGATTGATGGCCAGCACGGCCGCGTTGTAGCGTCCGCGAAAGCCGGCCTCGCGCAGCGTCCGCCCGACCAGCTCTGAGGCGCCGACCACGACTTCGTAGAAGGCGTGCCGATTGCCGCCCAGGCGCTCCAGCTGCGTGCTCTCGGTCGATACCAGGCCGCGCATGCGCTGCAGGTCGATGATGTCGTCCACCCGGCCGACGAACGTCAGCCGGTCGCCACCGCGCAGCGGCTCCTCCGGCGCGACCGGGGCGATCACCTGGCCGTCACGCTCGATCTCGACGAGGAAGACACCGCGCAGCCGGCGCAGCCCGCCGAGCTCGACGGTCTGGCCGTCGAGCGGCCCGCCGCCAACGACGGCCATGCTGACCGTGAACTCGCGGCTGCCGTCGACGAACTCCGGCCGGCTCTCGCCGCGCGCCGGCAGCAGCCGCGGGGCAAGGACCACGATTGCCGCCACGCCGGCCAGCGCGACCGGCAGGCCGACCGGCGTGATCTCGAACAGGCCCAGCGTGGGCAGCCCAGCCTGGCCGAGCAGGCCCGAGACCGTCAGGTTGGTCGAGGTGCCGATGGTGGTGATGATTCCGCCCAGCACCGCGGCATAGCTGAGCGGGATCAGGAAGCGCGAGGGCGGCATATCGCGCTGGCGCGAGAGCTCCATCACCGGCGGAGCGGCCATGGCGACGATCGTGGTGTTGTTCAGGAAGGCGGATGAGCCGGCAACCGGGAAGAGCAGCCGGGCAAGGAGCGCGCGCGAGCTGCTGACGCTGCCGAAGAGCGCGGCGACGACGGGTTGCAGCAGCCCTGACAGGTCGACCGCCCGGGCGAGCACGAGCAGCGAGCCGATGATGAACGGTGCCTCGTTGGAGAAGCCGGCGAACGCCTGCGGCGCCTCGATCACGCCGGCCAGCAGCAGTGCCACCGTGCCGGCCAGGATCGCGGCTGAGGGCAGCACCAGCTCGCGCATCAGCGCGAAGATAATGACCGTGATCACGCCCAGCGTGATCCATGCCTCGAAGGTCACTGGCCCCTCAGGCGAGCACGCTTCAGGCGAGCAGCTTGAGGATGTGGCGGAAGAGGTCGCGCGCGGTCACGATGCCGACCGCCCGGCCGCCGTCGACCAGCGGGATGTGCCGGAATCCACCGACGGACATCTTGTGGATAGCCACGGCGACGCTGTCGTCAGGCCGCAGGACGACCGGGTCGGCGGTCATCAGCTCATCCACGGTCGCGTCGGGCGAGGCACCATCGGTCAGCTTGAGCAGCGCGTCCAGCTCGGTGAACACCCCGACCACCCGGCCATCCCGCTCGACCACCGCCGAGCCGATGTTTCGCTGCTGCATCTGACGGACCGCCTCTGCGGCGCCCAGCTCAGGCGCGACGGACAGCAGCTCGACGTTGGCCAGCGCCGACAGGTGCTCCTCGAGCAGCCGCTGCTCGAACCTCGTTCCTGGCTGCGGCTTGTCACTCCCGGCAAGCTCAGTGCCGCAGTTGACGCACAGGTCGTCGCCCTGGATGTTCTCCGTGCCGCAGGCTGGGCAGATCATTCCACCCACGCGCCCGGATGCGGCAAGTGGCTCACTCGACGACCCAGGTCTCGCCGGCGACGAGCAGCTTGGCGAGGTCGCCCTCGCCCTTCTGGGCACGCGCCTCCTCGACCTGCGCGCTGACCAGCTGGTCGTGCGTCGGGCGGTTCACGCGGCGCAGCACGCCCACAGGCACCGGGAACTCGGGCCACCACATGCGCGAGAGCATGTAGGCGAGGTACGGATCCTCGGCCTCCTCGTCGTGGACGAGCAGGTCAGCCTCGCTCACGCCGTTGCCCAGCTGCACGGTCTCGGGATGCAGCCCGCGCAGCCGGATGCCCTTGTCGCGATGCTTGCCGAAGATCATCGGCTCGCCATGCTTCAGGAGGAGCATCCGGTCGTCGCGCACCTCTCGCTCGGTGAAGTCGCGGAACGCGCCGTCGTTGAAGATGTTGCAGTTCTGGAGGACCTCGACGAATGCCGAGCCGCGATGGTGGCCGGCCCGCTCGAGCGTCTCCTGCAGGTGCTCGGTGTGGGTGTCGACCGAGCGGGCGATGAAGCTCGCCTCGGCGGCCAGCGCAAAAGACAGCGGCTGGACCGGGAAATCGACCGTGCCTGCGGGCGTCGACTTGGTCTTCTTGCCCAGCTCTGACGTCGGCGAGGCCTGGCCCTTGGTCAGGCCGTAGATGCGGTTGTTGAACATCACCAGCTTGATGTCCACGTTGCGGCGCATCGAGTGGAGGACGTGGTTGCCGCCGATCGACAGCGCGTCGCCGTCGCCGGTGATGACCCAGACCATCAGCCCCGGGTTGGCGATCTTGAGGCCGGTCGCGAGGGTGGGGGCGCGGCCATGGATGGTATGGAAGCCGTAGGTGTTCATGTAGTACGGCAGGCGGCCGGAGCAGCCGATGCCGCTGATGAAGACGATGTTCTCCTTGGGCACACCGAAGTCGGGCATCGTCTTCTGCGTCTGGGCGAGGATCGAATAGTCGCCGCAGCCGGGACACCAGCGCACTTCCTGGTCCGAGACGAAGTCTTTGCGCGTGAGCTGGAGGATGGCCGCGTTTTCGGCGCTGAGGGGCACGTCAGTCGGCATCGGAGCCCCCCCGGTGCGGCCGTTGCCGTTCGCCTGGTCGGTCATCAGGCCAGCCCCTGGCCGGAGGCCGAGAAGGTGGTGCCGTCCTCGCTTGGCAGGGGCACGTCCTCGATCGAGCGGCCGGCGAGGACCGCCTCGGCGGCGTTGCGGATCTCGCTGATCCGGAAGGGCCTGCCGCGAACCCGGTTGAGCCCCACCACGTCGATGAGGAAGCGCGCCCGCAGCAGCAGCGACAGCTGGCCGAGGTTGACCTCCGGCACCAGCACGCGCTCGAACGCGCGCAGCACGTCACCGGTGTTGCGCGGGAATGGGTTGAGATAGCGCAGCTGGGCATGCGCAATGCTGTGTCCCTCGGCCTGCAGGCGCTCGACCGCGGTGCGGATCGCACCGTAGGACGAGCCCCAGCCGAGGACGAGCAGGTCGCCCTGGTCCGGGCCGTAGACCTGCAGCGGCGGGATGTCCGCGGCGATGCCCGCCACCTTGTCCGCGCGCAGCGTCTGCATCCGATGGTGGTTGTCCGGGTCGTAGCTGACGTTGCCCGTCACGTCGGCCTTCTCGAGGCCGCCGATGCGGTGCTCCAGGCCGGGCGTGCCGGGCACGGCCCACGGCCTGGCGAGCGTCTGTGGATTTCGCGAGTAGGGCTGGAAGGTGGCGCGGTCGGTATGCCCCCCGACCGAGATGTCAGGCAGGTCGTCCGGCGAGGGCACCCGCCACGGCTCGGCGCCGGTGGCCAGGAAGGCGTCGGACAGGTAGATCACCGGGGTCATGTACTTGAGCGCCAGCCGCCAGGCCTCGATGGCGTAGTCGAAGCACTCTGCCGGCGTCGCCGGGGCGACGATCGGAACCGGCGAATCGCTGTTCCGGCCGAACATCGCCATCAGCAGGTCGGCCTGCTCGGTCTTGGTCGGCATGCCCGTCGAAGGCCCGGCACGCTGCACGTCGACCACGACCAGCGGCAGCTCGACCATGACGGCCAGGTTGAGCGCCTCGCTCTTGAGCGCGATGCCCGGCCCGGACGATGCCGTCAGGCCCATCGCGCCGCCGTAGGCGGCACCGATCGCCGAGCCAATTGCCGCGATCTCGTCCTCCGCCTGAAAGGTGCGCACGCCGAAGTTCTTGTACGTCGCCAGCGAGTGCAGGATGTCGCTTGCCGGCGTGATGGGGTACGAGCCGTAGACCAGCTCGCGGCGGGCCAGCCGCGACGCGGTCACGAAGCCAAGCGCCGTCGCCTCGTTGCCGGTGATGTTGCGGTAGGTCCCCGGCTCGAGCTTGGCCGGCGCGACGTGGTACTTGGTGTGGAACATCTCGGTCGTCTCGCCGAAGGCGTAGCCGGCCTTGAGCGCGCGCGCGTTGGCCTCGGCGATGACTGGCTTGGCCTTGAACCGCTCCTCGATCCAGCGGAGCGTCGGATCCATCGTCCGGCCGTACAGCCAGAACATCAGCCCGAGCGCGAAGAAGTTCTTGGTCAGGTCGACCTGTTTGGCGCCCATCTCGAGGCCCTCGACCGAGCGCGCGTTGAGCGTCGTGATGGGCACCTCGAAGACGGTGTACTGCTTCAGCGAGCCGTCGGCCAGCGGGTTCGACTCGTAGCCCGCCTTCTTGAGGTTGTTGGCCGTGAAGGCGTCACTGTTGACGATCAGCGCGCCGCCGGCGGGCAGGTCGCCGATGTTCGTGCGCAGCGCCGCCGGGTTCATTGCCACCAGCACGTCGGGCGCGTCACCCGGGGTGTGGATCTCCTCAGACGAGAAGCTGATCTGGAAGCCCGATACGCCCGGGAGCGAGCCGGCCGGGGCGCGGATCTCAGCCGGGAAGTCAGGCAGCGTGCTGATGTCGTTGCCGAAGACGGCCGCGGTGCGGGTGAACTGGGTGCCGGTCAGCTGCATGCCGTCGCCGGAATCGCCGGCGAAGCGGATCGTCACCCGCTCCAGCTCGCGGACCTGCACGTCCTTGTGGGGAGCGGCTTCAGTCGTCACGCGCCTTCAGGTTCCTCCATCAGCTGGTGCGGCCGCGGTGGCAGGTTGAGGATCTCCTGCGGAAAGGCCTCGGCAATGTAGTCCAGCAGGTCATGCTGGCGCAGCAGGCCGACGACCTGCCCGTCCTCGACCAGCGGCAGGTTGCGGTAGCCGCCCGCCTCCATCGCGAGCAGCGCCTCGACCAGCGTCGCGCCAGCGTCGAGCGTCGCGGGCTGGGCGGTCATGAAGTCACTCACCGGCCGGCTCGGGTCCACGTTCTGGCCGAGCACCCGGCGGAGCACGTCGCGCTCGGTCAGGATTCCCAGCAACCGGGCACCGTCCACGACGAGCAGCGCCTCGCCGCGCCGCTCGCGCATCACCGCCAGCGCCTCGCCGAGCGTGGTCTCCGGCCCCAGCATGGGTGGTTCCGGCCGGCAGATGGCCCGTGCCATCTCCGTCCGCAGCTCGAGCCGGCTCATGCCGGCGCTGGTCCGGCCGGCGTGTTTGGTGTCTGGCTTGTTGTCAGGTTGGGCGAACGTGTCGGTCAAGCCGATCCTCTGGTGAGATGCCGGGGCGCAGATTCTACTCTGCGCTCGCGCCGCCGCCCAATGGAGGCCAATGGGACGTCGCTGCAACGCGCAGCCGCCGACTCGAAGCCGCCGCTTAGCGGCCAGCGCCTGAACCTGATCCGGGGCAGGCTAAGCCTGCCATCCACCGCCATCAGGAGGTAGAGATGGGCGACCACGACCGAGAGCAGGGCAAGCTGGAGCAGGCTCGAGGAACGATCAAGGAGCACGTTGGCGACGCGATCGACAACGAGCAGATGGAGTACGAGGGCAAGCTCGAGCAGGGCAAGGGCGAGGTCCGCGAGGGCTACGCCGATGTCCGTGACGAGCTCAAGGACAAGACCGACCGCGACTGATTCAAGATCAACAGGTATCCGGCGAGGCCGGGGCGCCAGCGGCGCCCCGGCCTTTCAAGTGCTCGGGGCGTTTGACGCAGGCGCGTTGCGGTCGTGGGCGTCGGTGTGGCTCCCGCCCGCGGCTCAGGGCCGCCATCGAACGTCTAGCGGCGCGAGCCGAGCAGCAGCATCAGGTAATAGAGGAACGTCAGCAGCGCAGTCAGCGCGGCAGCGACGTACGTCCATCCGGCGGCGCGCAGCACGGAGCGCGCGCCGTCCAGGCGCTCGCCGTGCATGCCCAGCGTGCCGACGAAGGCCAGCGCCCGGTTGCTCGCCCCGAACTCGACGGGCAGCGTTACGAACGTGAACACGACCGCGCCGGCGAAGAAGACCAGGCCCACTACGGCCAGGCCCAGGAAGTTGACGATCAGCCCGATCAGGATCAGCCACGGCGCGATCGTCGAGCCGATCTGGGCGACCGGCACGATCAGCTGCCGCAACGACATCGCCGGGTCGCGCTGGCGGTGCTGGAGTGCGTGGCCGACCTCGTGGGCGATGACCGCCGCCGCGGCGACGGACAGCTGGCCGGCGCCGTGGTCGGCGTAGCTGAGCGTCTGCTCGAGCGGGTCGTAGCGGCCCGTGCCGCGGTTGCCGGCCACGGCGGAGCTGACGCGCAGCGTCTTTGAGCGCGGATCGTAGTGGTCGGTCAAGTGGCCGGGCGTGGGCTCCACACCGACGTCGTGCAGGCCCTGCTGGTTGAGCAGGTAGCGGGCGAAGTCGAAGGGCGCCATGCGGATGCCCGAATCGATCTTGTCCCACTTGTTGTAGGTCGACCGGACGCGCCACGCGGCCCAGCCGGTTACCAGGACGGTTGGCAAGAGCACCAGAAGCAGATAGGGCAGCAGCCCACCGAGCACGTTCGCGCACCTCCAGGTATTTCACGCAGCGGCACCAGTGGTGCCGCCCATAGCGTAGCGTGAAGCGGCGACCACGCTCGCGGCCGGCCGCGGATATGCGCTAACCTCCCCCTCCACGCTGACTCAAGGAGGGACGAGCCGGCATGAACGTCGTCTTCCTGTCGCCTCATTTCCCGCCCAACTGGTACCGCTTCGTCGTCGGGCTGCGCGAGGCCGGCGCCAACGTGCTCGGCATCGCCGACGCCAACCATGAGCAGCTGCACGCCGACCTGCGGGCGTCGCTGAACGACTACTACCGCGTCGACAACATGGGCGATTACGGCCAGCTGGTGCGCGCGCTGGGCTGGTTCATCAACCGCCACGGCCTGATCGACCGACTTGATTCGCTCAACGAGCACTGGCTCGAGACGGAGGCGGCGCTGCGCACCGACTTCAACATCCCGGGCATCGACCGTCGCGGAATCGGCGCGATCAAGCGCAAGTCGCTGATGAAGAAGCGCTTCCTCGCCGCCGGGCTCAAGCCTGCCCGCGGGCGCGTCTGCCGATCGCCATCGGCGCTGCGCGCCTTCATCCGCGAGGTCGGCTATCCGGTCGTTGCCAAGCCGGACATCGGCGTCGGCGCGGCCCGCACCTTCAAGCTCGAGAGTGACGACCAGGTCGAGACGTACCTGCGCGAAAAGCTGCCCGTCGACTACATCGTCGAGGAGTTCGTGGCGGGCGAGATCATGACCTACGACGGGCTGGCCGACCGGCGCGGCGAGGTGGTCTTCGACTCGACGCTGATCTACAGCACCGGCGTGATGGAGTCGGTCAACGAGCAGCGCGACCTGTACTACTGGATCCCGCGTGTGGTGCCTGATGACATTCGGGCGATCGGCCAGAAGATGGCCCGCGCCTTCGATCTGCGCGAGCGGCCGTTCCACTTCGAGGTCTTCCGCACGCCGACCGGTGAGCTGGTGCCGCTCGAGGTCAACATGCGGCCGCCGGGCGGCCTGACGGTCGACATGTTCAACTTCGCCAACGACTTCAACTTCTATCGCGAATGGGCCAACGTGCTCGTCCACGGGAGGATCGACGCGCCGGTCACGCGCCCGTATGCCGTCCTGTACATCAGCCGCCGCGACGGCCGCCAGTACGCCATCTCGCACGACGACGTCCTGCGCGAGTTCGCGCCGCTGCTCGTCGCCGAGACACGGATGGACAGCGTGTTCTCCGCGGCGATCGGCGACCACGGCTACCTGATGCGCCATCGGGACGTGGAGGTCCTGTTCGCCGCCGCGCGCGAGATCCATCGCCGGCCGTGAGGCGCGAGACCAGGCTGTGGTTCAGCGAGCGGCTGGGCCACGACATGGAGCTGATCGTCTACGGCCACGCCGGCCAGGCGCTGATCGCCTTCCCGTCGCAGGACGGCCGCGCCGCCGACTGGGAGGGCTTCGGCATGATCGACGGCTGCCACGACCTGCTGGAGGGCGGCCGGCTGATGCTCATCGCGGTCGACGGCATCGACTGGCAGAGCTGGACCAACCCCGGTGCCCCGATCGATGCCCGCGCGCGGCGCAATGACGACTATCACCATTACGTGGTCGAGGAGGTCGTCCCCTTCGCGCGGCGCGAGTCCGGCCGCGACACCGTCTGGGCGACCGGCTGCAGCATGGGCGCGTTCCACGCGGCGAACGCTTTCTTTCGCCGGCCGGACGTGATCGATGGCCTGATCGCGCTGTCAGGCCTGTACCAGCCGACCCTGTTCGTCGGCGATTACAGCGACGAGCACGTGTACTTCAACAGCCCGCTCTACTACCTGCCCAGCCTGAGCGATCCGTGGCACCTCGATCACTACCGGCGCAGCCGGATCGTCTTCTGCTGTGGCCAGGGCGCGTGGGAGGACGAGTGCCTGCGCGACACGCGCGAGATCCAGCGCATCCTCGAAAGCAAGGGCGTGCCGGCGACGTTCGACTACTGGGGGCACGACGTGGAGCACCACTGGTACTGGTGGAGGAAGATGTTGCGCCATCACCTGTCGGTGCTCGAGGGATGAGAGCCCTGGCGCTCGCGCTCGGCTGTCTCCTCTCGCTGGGGTGCGCCGCGCCCGAGCCCTCGCCGTCGCCGGCCGATCCGCTGCCGCCGGCCGAGCCGATCGAGGCGCGGGCGGGAGGTCCGGATGGGTTCGAGCTGGTGCTCCGCTCGGAGAAGCAGGTCTACGCGGTAGATGAGCCGATGACGGTCGGCGCGACCCTCGTCTATCGCGGTCCCCTCGATAGCATCGACCTGTTCGGCTCGGGCAGCGGGCCGCTCATCTTCAGCCTCGAGCAGCTCGACGGGCCGATCGACATGCAACCGGTGCTGACCGCCGACTGCGCGCGCCACACCTTCATCCGCGACGAGGTGCTGAGCAAACCCTTCGCCAAGAGCGGCGCGTTCTCCGAGGACGAGCCGATGGCCGGCTTCTGGCGCGCGTTCTTCGCCGATCGCCAGCTGCGCCTACCGGCCGGCACCTGGCGCATCAATGCGTCGATGTCGCTCGATGCCGGGGAGTGCGGTGGCCAGCCGGTCAGGCACGGAGCCTCAATCGTCGTCGTGACGCGCTAGGCTCAAGCGCGTGCAGCTGATCCTGCGCGCCTCGCTGGGCGCGCTCCTCCTGCTCGTCGTCGTTGCCTGCGCCACGAGCGAGGCTCCGCCAACACCGCCTGAGCAGACGGCCCTGCCCACGCCGGCGGGCCCGACAGATCCGGCGCAGCCGACGCCGACGGACGCTTCGCCGACGGCCTCCCCGGCCACCGTTCCAACTGACCTGCCACACAGCCCGACCCCCGCCGATGCCGGCTTTGCCCAGATCGCCGGCTTCCCCGCTGACGGGGCGCTGAGCGTAAGCGCAGCCATCAGCACGGCCGGTGGCTTCGTGGCCGTGGGCGCCGAGCCGGCGACCGGACAGGGTGTGGACGGCGTTCGGCAGGGTGTCGTCTGGACATCGGCCGACGGTGAGTCCTGGCAGCGCGAGGCCGACGAGGCCTTCCACGGCGCCAGCCTGGACCACGTCGCCGAGCTGGACGGCTCGCTCTACGCATTCGGCTTCCACAGCCTGTGCGCGTCCTTCGACGAGGAGTGCCCCGACACTGGCAGCGCCGGCAACGCCGGCTGGCGGCGGACGGCCGCTGGGGAGTGGCAGCGGCTCGAGCTGCCGGCATCCATGCGCAGCGGAGTCGTGGAGGGCGTCGGCGTCGCGGGCGGGTGGCTCGTCGCGCGCGGCAGCTACGGCGACGATGTCGTAGCCGCCATCTGGCTCTCGGATGACGGCCAGCGCTGGCAGGCGATCACCGAGCTGGCCGGGCTCGACTACGTCGCCGATGCCGTCACGCCGCCTGGCGGTGCGGGCATGGTCCTGCTTGGCACGGCCTACGACTTCGAGACGGACACGATTGCGCTCATGGCGGCCCTCTCTGATGGTGGCGGCCAGTTCCGGCCGGCGGTCGTGCCAGCTGGCATCTCGGCGACGATCGAAGGGGTGGCGGAGGGCCCTGCCGGGCTGATCGCGGTCGGCAACCTCGTCCCCGCCGACGTGCCAGGTAGCGGCGCGGTCGCTTTGTCATCGAGCGACGGCGCTGAGTGGCGGTCACTGCCGGCTGACGCCTTTGCCGGCACGTCGGTCTGGGCCGTGCACGGGCGCGACGACGGCTACCTGGTGCTGGGCAGCCAAGTCGTGCCCGGGATGGACGGCCTGTCGGCCGGCCGAGCCTGGTGGTCGGCTGATGGGCGGGCCTGGACTGGGCTGACCTTCGATGGCCTGACCTTCAGCGAGCTGACCGGGTCAGCTGCCGGAGACGCGGGCGCGGTGGCCTTTACGGTCGAGCTGACGGGCGATGTGCCGGTCGTGCGAGCGTGGCACGCAGCACCAGAGGCCTTGGGCCGTTGAGCGAGCGTGCTCCATCGAGGACCGATACGTCCGATGATCTGGAGCGGGAGACGGGATTCGAACCCGCGACATCCAGCTTGGAAGGCTAGCGCTCTACCAACTGAGCTACTCCCGCCCGCCGGCCGATTATCGCACTCGACCGCCTTTCCGCCGCAGCGGCGTTGCAGCCGCCTCCGTCGCGCGATTTTGTAGCGCCTCGCCGTCGGCGCGGACAGGCTCCTGCAACCGCAGACCCCCGAAAGTCCCCGAAGACCGGGCGCCGTGCTCGGGTATTGAGAGTGAGGAGCGAGAATCGATGACGCACGAGCATCACGACCGCGACGTCGTCGTTGAGCGCGACAGCGGACCTGGCGTAGGCACGATCATTGGCATCATCCTGGCGGTGGTCATCGTCCTGGCGCTGATCTGGTTCCTGGGCTTCGGCGGCTTCGAGGGGAATCAGGGCGGAACTGACATCAACATCAACACCCCGGTCGAGCCCGCTCCGGGCGGCGGCGAGGGTGGCGGCGGCGGTGACCCCGTACAGCCGTAGCGTGACGGGAACGCACGTACGAGGCCGGTGCCGGTGGCACCGGCCTTTCTCTTTCCCCCGCCCCGCGGCGGAAGTCAGGGATAGCGGCCGCCCTCGAGCTGGGCCAGCTTCTCCAGTCGGCTGACGTGGCGGCCGCCCTCGAACTGCGCACCCAGGAAGGCATCGACGCAGGCTCGCGCCACCTGCTCGCCTACGATCCGAGCGCCCATGGCCAGGACATTGGCGTCGTTGTGCTCGCGACCCAGCCGGGCGGTGACGGGATCGCTGGCGTGGACGCAGCGGATGCCGCGCACCTTGTTGGCCACGATCGCCTCGCCCGTCCCGCTGCCGCCCAGCACGATGCCGCGTTCGCACTCGCTGTCGGCAACCGCGCGCGCCGCAGGCGCGATGAGATCGGGGTAGTCGACCGGCGCGCTGTCGTCAGTGCCGAAGTCGACGACCTCATGACCGGCCTCGCGCAGCCATGCCGTGATGGAGTGCTTGAGTGCAAGACCGGCATGGTCGCTGGCAATCGCGATTCGCATTCGGTTGAGCCTAGTATGCGCAGCAATGCTCCACAACTCCGTCCGGCTGTTCACGATCCGCGGCATCGAAGTCGGCGTCCACTACAGCTGGCTGATCATCTTCGCGCTGCTGACGTGGTCGCTGGCCATCTTCGGCTTCCGCCAGTTCGGCGTGGAGCTGAGCGAGATCGAGTACTGGGTGCTGGCGGCAATCGCGTCGCTGCTGCTCTTCGTGTCGGTCCTGATCCACGAGCTGGCCCACTCGTTCATGGCCCTCGCCCGCGGTCTCGCCGCGAAGTCGATCACGCTGTTCATCTTCGGTGGGGTATCGAACCTTGGCGGCGAGGCAAAGAAGCCATCGACCGAGTTCCTCGTCGCGATCGTCGGGCCGCTGACCAGCTTCGCGCTGGCCGTTCCGGCGGCCCTGCTCTGGGCAGCCACATGGGAGAGCGAACCTCGAATCGGCCTGGTCGCCGGCTACCTGGCGATCATCAACGTCATCCTTGGTCTGTTCAACCTGATCCCGGGCTTCCCGCTCGACGGCGGCCGCGTGCTGCGCGCGATCCTCTGGACGGCGACGGGCAGCGTCAGGCGGGCGACTGAGGGCGCGGCGACGGTGGGCAAGGTCATCGCCTGGGGCCTGTTCGGATTCGGCCTGTTCCAGATCCTTGCCCTGGGCAACCTCTTCGGCGGCATCTGGATGGCAGCGATCGCCTGGTTCCTGCACAACGCTGCCTCGGCGAGCGTTCAGCAGGTCGTCTTCGAGACGCGACTGCGACGCGTGCGGGCGCGTGACATCACCCGACGAGACGACACGGCCGTGCCACCCGGCCTGTCCGTGGCGGAGCTGATCGAGGACTACCTCCTGCCGCGCAACCGGCGGGCGATGGCCGTCTCGGACAACGGCCGGCTGGTCGGCATGGTCACCGTCAGCGACCTGCAGCGCGTTCCGTCGGCCGAGCGCAGCCGCGTCAGCGTGGCTGAGGTCATGGGCGGCCGTGAAGGCCTGGTGACGATCGACGCTGACGCGCGGGTGCAGCAGGCGGTCGAGCTGCTGGCCGAGCACGAGTTCGAGCAGCTGCCGGTCCTGGAGGACGGCCGGCTGGTGGGCATGCTGACCCGCGCCGACGTGATGCGCCAGCTCCAGCTACGCGAGGCGCTCGACGTCTAGCTGTGGCCTGCGCCGGTACGGGTCACTCCGGCCGCCCTGTCCGCTGGGCGGCCTTCTCCTGCCTTTCGTCCGCGGCCTCCGGATCGTCGCTTCTCTTAACCCGCACCTGGGCAGCTTCGGCGGCCGCCAGCGACTCGATCAGCCAGCGAGCGATCTCGTCGGTGTCGTCACTGCAGCGCACGAGGTCGAAGTCGGTCGGGCTGATCATCCCGCCGCTCGCCACCGGCTCATGTAGCCAGTCGAGCAGCGGCTGCCAGTAGCTCGTACCGAACAGGATGATCGGGAAGTGGTCGATCTTGCCCGTCTGGACGAGAGTCAGGGATTCGAACAGCTCGTCGAAGGTGCCAAAGCCGCCTGGGAAGATCACGAAGCCCTGTGCGTACTTGACGAACATCGTCTTGCGCACGAAGAAGTAGCGGAAGTTCAGCGCTAGCGTGCAATACGAGTTGATCGACTGCTCGTGGGGCAGCTCGATGCCCAGGCCGACCGACACGCCGCCTGCCTCCGCGGCGCCCTTGTTCGCGGCAGCCATCACGCCCGGTCCGCCGCCGGTGATCACCGTCACGCCGCGCCGTGCCAGATCGCCGGCAAGCCGCTCCGCAGCCAGGCACCAGGGGTCGTCGAGCGGAAGTCGTGCCGAGCCGAAGATGCTTATCGCCGGACCCAGGCGCGCGAGTGCGTCGAAGCCGTCGACGAACTCGCCCATGATGCGCAGGGCGCGCCATGCGTCACTGTCGAGGAAGCTCGTGTCAGCGTATGGTGCTGGTCGAAGGAGCTTGCGATCCTCGGACGGTCGGTCGGTGGGTCGCTGTGTGGTCATTGGCGCAAGGATATCGGCGCCGCATCTCAAAGGGAGACAAATCGACATGGCAACGGCTACCGATCCAGTCTGCGGAATGCAGGTCGAGACGTTGAACGCTCAGCACACCGCCGATCACGACGGCCAGACGCATTACTTCTGTTCGCGCGGCTGCATGCTCGACTTCCAGGACGAGCCCGAGAAGTACCTCAGCGACGACTGGCAGCCGCAGGGCATGGGCGACCATGGCGGCGGGCACTGACAGACGGCAGGTCAGGCTGGACTGCGCGCGACGGCCTCGCTATAGTCGCGCCGATTCAGGGACGGCCTGGTAAAGCGCAGCCCTGGCCCGGACCGGGCCAGAATGCAGAAGCCGCAACGACCCTGAGCTGGCGTACAGGTTCTTGGAGGGTCGTTCTCAGGTGTACACGGATCGGGCAATGGCCTGCGCGGACTGCGGGCAGGAGTTCACCTTCACCGCCGGCGAGCAGGAGTTCTACGAGCAGCGCGGCTTTACGGAACCACCCAAGCGTTGCCCGTCGTGCCGCGCCACTCGCAAGGCGCAGCGTCAGTCCTCGAGCAGCTACGGTGACTCTGGCTACGGCGGGCCGGCTGGCGGGGGATCGTACGGCGGCTACGCCGGCGCAGGCTACTCGTCCGAGGTGGATGGCGGCGGCTACCGCGATCGCCCCCAGCGCGAGATGTTCGACGCCGTCTGCGCCGACTGCGGCAAGACGGCCCGCGTGCCCTTCCGCCCGTCCGGCGCGCGCCCTGTCTACTGCTCCGACTGCTTCCAGGGACGCCGCTGAGCCACGACGCTTTTCCACGCTGCCCGTAAGTGGCAGCCAATTGGCCATAGATCGAGCGAGCAGCGTCGACGCCTAGAGTGCGCCCGCCGCCCGGCCATCGAGGCGGGGCCTGAGGCTACTCGAAGGAGATCGAATGACCGCTGCCACCCAGGGCCTGGCTCGCCTGCACGCCTGGCCCGTCCGCCTGCTGCTGCTGGCCGCGATCTGCGCGCTGGTTGTTGGAGTCCTGGTCGTCGCGGGCGGGATGCCTGCGGAGAGCCAGCTGCTGGCGCCCTTCCGCTGGGGCCCGCCGGACGGGCCCTGGGCTGCCTGACGGGGCCTGCCGGCCCGGGCCCGAGCCCGCCTGCGGGCGGCTTGGGCGCGCTCGGCCTACAGTCAGACGGTGACCCGCCAGCCAGCTGACGATCAATCCGGCCTCCCGGCATCGCCTGCCGCCAGCCCGCGCCGTGTTTCACGCGCGCCTGTGCTCGTTGTGGTCGTGGGCCTCGCCGTTGCCTTCGGCCTGGTCCTGCTCGGTGCCCGCCTCGCGGCAACGCCGGCGCCGCCGCCAGACCTGTCCAGCCCGGGCACGGTCCAGGTCCCGCGGCCGGTGAACGTGCTGCTCCACGACTACGCCTTCTCGCCGCGAACGGTCTACCTCGTGGCCGGTGAGACCGTGCGCCTCAACATCGTCAACGCGGGCCTGGTCGATCACGAGTTCGTGCTGGGTGACGTAGACGTCCAGCGAGCCTGGGCGCAGGCCAACGCTGCCGCTACGCCGCCGGCCGCCTTCGCCAGCGCGCCGCCAGCCTCGGTCGAGCCGGCCGTTGCCGAGCGCGGCGTGCGCCTTCTCGTGCGCCCCGGCCAGACGGCCACCGTCGTCTACCTCGTTCCGGAGCGCGACGGCCTGCGGCTGATGTGCCATCTGCCGGGCCATCTCGAGCAGGGCATGGTCGCGGCCGTTGAGCTCAGGCAGCCCTGAGCCACGCCATTCCGCCGGAGCGCGCCAACGCGCGCTAACATGCGGGCAAGGCCCTAGCCCCGGCCGCGCGGCCGGCGCCATCATGGAGGCAGCTTCGAATGACGTATGTCATCGCCGAGCCCTGCATCGACGTTCTCGACGAATCGTGCGTCTCGGTCTGTCCGGTCGACTGCATCCACTTCGAGCGGGGCCCGGATCGGAAGCTGTACATCGACCCTGACGAGTGCATCGACTGCGGCGCCTGCGAGCCTGAGTGCCCGGTCAACGCCATCTTCCCGGAGGACTCGCTGCCGGCCGAATGGGCAAACTTCACGCCCATCGACGCGCTCTGGTTCAAGGACCGCGACGCTGCCCGGGCGATGGTCGACGAGGTCAAGCCGCCCGCCTGAGCGGGGGATCAGCAGGCGCGCCGGGGCCTAGCCGCGGGCGGTGACGGCGGAGATGATCCGGCTGATGCTCGGCCGGCTGCCGTAGAGCAGCAACGTCGCGCGGAAGATGCGCGCCGCGCCAATCGTGGCCAGCAGCGCGAAGGTACCCAGCGAGACGAGCGACGCCGCCATCAGCAGCCACGGCGGCTCGGGTGCGATGGCCAGCAGCTGGAGCATTGCTGCCGGCGCGGTCAGTGGGATCAGGGCCAGCGCGACGACCAGCGGTGATCCGGGATCGGCGAAGAACGCGCCGGCGAAGATGAGCGGGATGACGGCGAAGAAGCCGAAGAAGCCCGAGTACTGCTGCGCCTCGCGGGTGCCCGGAGCGATCGCGCCGATGGCGGCGAAGATCGCGCCATAGGCCAGGTAGCCGAGCACGAAGAACAGGAACGACAGCAGCAGAAGCGTCGGGCTGACGCTGACGCCGCTCAGTGCCGGGACCCGCTCCACGACCAGCGGCAGGGCCGCCAGCGCCGTCGCCACCCAGATCGCGACCTGGGTCAGCCCGGCCGCGCCGAGGCCGAGCACCTTGCCCGCCATCAACGGCCCGGGCGGGACGGAGCTGAGCAGGATCTCGACGACGCGATTCTCCTTCTCCTCCGTGACCGACTGGAGAAGGTAGCCGCTGGTGATGAAGATGCTCAGCACGAACAGGATCGTGAACAGGTACGGCAGCAGGAAGCCGAAGCCGAGCTCGGCGCCCGGGCCGGTGGGCGCGCCGCCGCCGCTCAGCTCGTGCAGCACGAACGGCTGGATCAGCCGCTCGCCGACTGACGGCGGAAGGCTGCTGCCAGCGACCAGCGAGGCACGCAGCACGACCGCCAGCGCCTGCTCCTGGGCAACGTGGCGCTGGAGCTGGTCGATGCCCGGCGGCGAGCTCGCGCCACTGACGCGCGCCACCTGCGGGTCAGCCGGGTAGCCCGCCGGGATGACGTAGAACTCGGTGATGTCGCCCCGCCCGAGCGCCGCCTCGGCGGCGGCGCGATCGAGCAGCGCGACCTGCATGCCCGCCGGCGCACGGATCGCGACCGCCGATTCGTTGACCACTGACAGACTTGGCGGCGGCCCGGGCTGCATTGCCGGCGCGAAGAGCGTCGAAAGGACGGTGAAGCCGATCATCGCCGCCGGCAGCATGGCCGTGCCGAAGATGAAGCCGCGGCGGCGGACCGTGCGCAGGTAGTCGCGTCGCGCGACGACCGCCAGCAGCCGCAGAAAGGAGCGGCGCGGCTGCTCGGGTTGGCTGGCTGCCGTCATGCTCGCGCCACCGCGCGGATGAAGATCTCGTTCAGCGTCGGCGCCGCGACCTCGAAGCGGCTGACCGACACGCCGGCGCCGGCCAGCTCACGGAACAGGTCGCCAGCGCTGGCGCCGTCGCGCAGCGTGTAGCGCATCATGCCATCGAGCGCGCTGGCCGCGGCGACCGAGCGCAGCTGGCCGGGCTCGGTTGGCAGCGCCTCGCCAACGACCTCGACCGCGCCGCTGGCGTAGCCGCGCCGGATCTCAGCCAGGCTGCCGTAGAGCACCCGTCGCCCGTGATCGATCAGCAGCAGCCGGTCGCACAGCGCCTGTGCCTCGTTCATGTCGTGGGTGCTCATCACAACGGCCGCGCCACGATCGCGCTGGCTGACGACCAGATCGCGCAGCAGCTGCGCGTTGACCGGGTCGAGACCCTGGAATGGCTCGTCGAGGATCAGCAGGTCCGGCTGGTGGAGCACGGTCGCGATTACCTGCACCTTCTGGTGCATGCCGCGGCTGAGCTCGCCCGCCTTCTTGTGCAGCGAATCGCCGAGGCCGAGGTCGCGCAGCAGCTCCACCGCCCGCCGGCGCGCGTCGCCGCCCGAGAGGCCCTTGAGCGAGCCGAAGTAGGTGAGCGTGTCGAGCGCCGTCACGTCGCGGTACAGGCCGCGCTCCTCGGGCAGGTAGCCGACGCGCTGCTGCTGGGCCAGCCCGGGCCGTCCGCCGAAGACCTCGATCCGACCGCTGTCGGGGCGGATTATGTCGAGCACCATGCGCATCATCGTCGTCTTGCCCGCACCGTTTGGGCCGAGGAAGCCGAGCACCTCGCCCGCACGAACCTCGAACGACAGGCCGCTCACAACCTCCATGCGACCGAATCGCTTGGACACGTCCTCGACGAGCACCGGCTGGGCAGCTGGCTGGTGCTGAAGCGCCATGGCGCGAGTCTGGCACGGCGGTCCGATTCGGGCGGCCAGGGCTATGCTGGCTAGACGATGCGCATCGTCTCGCTGCTGCCCTCCGCGACTGAGATCGTGTTCGCGCTTGGCCTGGGCGACGAGCTGGTCGGGCGCACGCACGAGTGCGACTACCCGCCCGAGGTGGCATCGGTGCCGGTCGTGACCAGCGATGCCGGACCGGCGGATGGCTCGAGCCGCGAGATCCACGACCGCGTCGTGCGCAGCGTCCACGGCGGCAGCTCGATCTATCGCCTCGACCGGGAGGCGCTGGCCGATGCACGTCCGGACCTGATCCTGACCCAGGAGCTGTGCGAGGTCTGCGCGGTGGGCTACCGCGAGGTGGGGCGCGCCGTGCGCGCGCTCAAGTCGGGCGCGACGGTCATCAGCCTCGAGCCGACCTCGATCGAGGGCATCCTCAACACGGTCTCGACGGTCGGTGCCATGACCGAGGCTGAGGACGAAGCCGTTGGCCTGGTCGAGATGCTGCGTGAGCGCCTGGCGGACATCGAGAACGGCGTCCTCGAGCGCCGGCTCGAGGGGCTGGAGCCGCCGCGGGTAGTTTGCCTGGAGTGGCTCGATCCGCCGTTCGCCGCCGGCCACTGGGTGCCCGAGCAGGTCCGCCGGGCAGGCGGCTGGGAGCTGCTCGGCCGGCTGGGCGAGCGGTCGGCGCAGACGACGTGGGAGCAGGTCCGCGAGGTTGACCCCGATCAGCTGCTGCTGATGCCGTGCGGCTTCAGTGCCGAACGGGCCGCCGAGGAGTGGACCCTGGCCGAGACGCCTTCCTGGCTGCGCGAGCTGCGGGCGGTCGAGGATGGCGAGGTCTACGCGCTTGACGGCTCGGCCTATTTCAGCCGGCCGGGCCCGCGGGTTATCGACGGCGTGGCGCTGCTGGCCGAGATATTCGACCCGCGCGGCCTGCAGGCCGGGGCGCCGGCGGGTGCCTGGCTGCCGCTCGGCGTGGGGGCGTGACGGAAGACCAGCGCGCGGCCCCGACGCCGGCGTTCAACTGCCTGTGGTGTGGCCGGCCGCATCAGCCGCGGACGGCAGACGACATCGAAGCCCACGCCCGGTTGTGCCCGGAGTGCATCGGTCGGGCCCAGGACAACGAGTTCCTGCGCTTCCGGCTTCGCGAGGGCCTGCGCGCGCGGGCGGAGGCCGCGCGTGGCGACGTGGCCAGCGACACCGCGGCGATGAAGGCCTACTACTCGGCCCGCGCCAGCGAGTACGACGAGACCTACGCCGGCCTTGGCTGGGAGCCGCTCCAGCGGGCCGTCTTCCTGGCTGACCTGGACGCGGCCACGCTGTGGCTCGACAGACTGCCCTGGCGCGGCGAGATCGTGGAGCTGGCGGCCGGCACTGGCTGGTGGTCGCCGCTGCTCGCACAGAAGGGCGAGCTCTCGCTGTATGACGTCTCGGAGGACGTGCTCGAGCGGGCTCGCGAGCGGCTGCTGGCGCACGGGCTGCGCGCGCACATCCACGTTCGCGATGCCTGGGCCGAGCCGGACCGGCAGGTCGACGGGCTGTTCACCGGCCTCTGGCTGAGCCACGTCCGGCAGCCGCGGCTGGGGGAGTTCCTGGCTCTCTGCCGGCGCTGGCTGAGGCCCGGCGGCCTGTACGCGCTGCTCGATGAGGCACCGGGCCTGGACTACACGCCCACGGCCGGCGGTGTGCAGCAGCGCCGGCTGAAGGACGGCAGGGAGTTCGGCATCCCGAAGGCATATCACGCCCCGGCCGATCTCGAGCGCGCGCTGCGCGACGCTGGCTTCAGCGAGGTCGAGGTGACGACCACGAGCCGCCATTTCGTTCTTGGTCTGGCGGTCGCCTAGGCCGCGATGCCGGCCCCGCGAGCTAGCCGCTGAACGGGCGACGCTGCCCGCCACGAGAGCGAGTCGGATGGAACTTGACCGCCACTGGCCGAGAGTGGGCCGTTCTGCTCAGCGGATGAGCCAGTCAGCGGCCTTTCACGCAACGCCGGCTCGTCCAGCGCCGATCTCGAGCTCGATCGCCCTGTGAGGGAGCAGAACCGCAGAATTGGGCTCCGGAAAAGGCCGAAGCGGGCAAAGATGCTCCCTTAGCGAGCAGCCCGGCGGAGGGCCGACCCGCGTGGGCCGCGCCTATACTCGGCCGCATGTCACTCAGGGACGCCACGATCGCGACCATCGGCTCGGGGGTGATGGCCGAGTCGATGATCGCTGGGCTGCTGCGCGCGGAGCAGGTCGAAGCCGGTCGGGTCTTTGCCAGCCACCCGCGCGCCGATCGACGCGACGAGCTGGTGCGCAGCTACGGCATCAACGCCGTCGAGGACAACGCGGCCGCCGTCGAGCAGGCTGACGTGGTCGTGCTGGCAATCAAGCCACAGATGCTTGTCCGCGTCGGACGTGAGATCGCGCCCGCACTGCGCGAGGGCAAGCTGGTGATCAGCATCATCGCCGGCGCCAGCACGCGCGCGCTGGCCAACGTCCTGCGCCACCGCCAGGTTGCGCGCAGCATGCCCAACACGCCGGCCCAGCTGGGCCGGGGGGTGACCGTCTGGTATGCCACGCCAGAGGTGACCGACACCCAGCGCCAGCAGACGCGCGTGCTGCTCGGCTCGCTTGGATCTGAGATGGAGGTCGACGACGAGAAGCTGGTCGCGATGGCGACCGCCGTCTCCGGCACCGGCCCGACCTACGTCTTCCTGGTGATGGAGGCGCTGATCGACGCTGCGGTGCACCTTGGCTTCCCGCGCCATGTCGCCCACGACTTGGTGATCGAGACGCTCGAGGGCAGCACGCTCTTCGCCAAGTCGAGCGGCATGCACCCGGCGCAGCTGCGCAACATGGTCACCTCGCCCGGCGGGACGAGCGCCGCCGCGCTGCACGAGCTCGAGTCGGGGCGCTTGCGGACGGTCCTGTCCGAGGCCGTCTGGGCGGCCTATCGGCGGACCGAAGAGCTGGCTCGCGGCCTGGAGGCGGACACGGCCGAGGAGACGGCTTGATCAAGGCCCGGGACGGCCTTGGGCTGGCGCTTGCGCTGGCGGCGTCGCTGGCCGTTGCCTGCGCGGGCGACCCGGTCCCGCCGCGGACGCCGACCGCTGAGCCTTCGTCGTCCCAGCCAGCGGCCACGGCGACAGCGCCGCTCACGCCGGAGCCCAGCCCGACGGCCACGCCGACCCCCACGCTGACCCCGCTCAGCCTGTCCAGTCCGCGCCCAGTGGCGAACGATCCGCAGGTCGCCGGCCGCTGGCTGCTGGAGCGCCCCGCCGAGCGCGTGCGTGGCATCTCGGCCGTGGCTCCCTACGGCAGCTCGGGCTACCAGTCACCGGACTGGGTGGGCTTCGTTGGCGACGGCCTGCCGCAGGCCTACCCGGGCCTGCCCGGCACGTGGTCCGGCGTGGCCTATGACTTCGTCACCGGCGAGGGCGACAGCGGACAGCCGGGGCTGCCCGACGAGGTCGCCGGCTGCCTCGCCGGCAGCTGACCTGGCGGCAGGCGAGTGCGCGCTGAGCTGCTGATCACGCCGGGCTGTCCGCACGCCGCCCGGGCCGAGGATGACCTGCGCGCCGTGCTCGCCGAGCGCGGCCTGCCGAGCGAGGTCGAGAAGGTATTCATCAACGACCTTGATCACGCCGCGGGTCTCGGCTTCCGCGGCTCACCGACCATCCGTCTCGACGGCCGGGACGTGGTGCCGAGCGAGCCTGGGGGACAGGCCAACCTCGGCTGCAGGCTCTATGTCCAGCCCGACGGCAGGCTTGCCGGCGGCCTGCCGGCTCAGGCGATCCGTGCCGCCTTCGAGGCCCGGCAGGCCGAGGCAGAAGCCGCAGCAGCCGCGCGACGTGCGCGACCGCGGCTGGCCGAGCTCCCCGCTCGGCTGTCGCGCAACTTCTTCCTGTGGGCCTCGCGGCGACGCTGGCTGGCGGCCGTCGCGACCGGCTTTCCGCTGACCCGGCCGATGGTCCGCCGCTTCATCGCCGGCGAGAACCTGGACGACGCGCTAGACGTGCTCGAACGGCTGCGCGAGCGCGGCCTGCGCTGGACGCTCGACGTGTTGGGCGAGTCCGTCTCGTCGCGCGACATGGCCACTGCCTCGGCCGATCGCTACCTCGAGGCGCTGGACGCGCTGGCCGAGCGTGGTCTCGAGGCGAACGTCTCGCTCAAGCTGACCCAGATGGGGCTCGACATCGATCAGCGGTTCTGCCGCGACAACGTCGGGCGGGTCGTTGCCCGGGCGGCCGAGATCGGCGCCTTCGTGCGCATCGACATGGAGGACCACACCCGGGCCGACGCGACCCTGTCGATCGCGCGCGACCTGCACGCCGACTACCACGACGTGGGCGTGGTCATCCAGTCATACCTTCGCCGCTCGGCTGACGATGTCGAGCGGCTGATCCGGGAGCAGATCCGCGTCCGGCTGTGCAAGGGCGCGTATGACGAGCCGGCATCGGTCGCCTACGTCCAGCGCGCCGAGGTCGACGAGAGCTTCGTCCGCCTGATGGAGCGGCTGATGACCGATGGCCGCTATCCGGCCCTGGCGACGCACGACGACCAGCTGATCGCGCGGGCGATCGAGTTCGCCGACCGCAATGCCATCGCCCCGGAGCGCTTCGAGTTCCAGATGCTGCATGGCGTCCGGCGCGACCTGCAGGACTGGCTGGTCGAGCATGGCTGGACGGTCCGGCTTTACGTGCCCTACGGCGCCGAGTGGTATCCGTACTTCATGCGACGGCTGGGCGAGCGGCCGGCAAACGTGCTCTTCATGGTCCGCAGCGTCTGGCGCGAGGGCCGCGGCGGATAGCCGCGACAGCTGCCGGGTCCTCATCCATCCGGATCTCGGAGTTCCGCTTGCCCTGAACACTCGCCGAGGCGTTCGAGCTGATCGAGGTGCTCGTCCAGGTGGCGAACGACAAAGCGCTCGACCATCCGCTCCATGTCCATGTTGCCGAGCGTCTCGTGCACCCCGACCGCATTCCACTCGGCGGCGCCGAAGCCGGCAACGTAGCGCCGGAAGTCAGCCAGCGACTCGTGAACGCGCCGGATCTGCTGCTCGACCGGTTCATGCCGGCCGACCGCAATGGCGGCGATCCGGGCTGGGTCGCGCTTGGTCCGCCCGAATGGGACCGGCTCGCCGGCGTACTCCCCGATGACCGACTCGAACTGACGGTGCCAGTAGCCGATGAACTCGGCCATGTGGGCCCACACCTGTGGCGCCTGCCAGCGCTCCTCGGGCGTGTCCGGATCCGCATCCGTATGGCCGCTTGGCAGTGGCATCGCTGCCGCCTGGGCAAGCCGCCGCTCGAGAGCATCGAGTCGGCCGTCGAAGTCGAGGCCGTCGAGCATCCGGCTGTGCTGGTCGGTCATGCGCCCACCTTAGCGCGCTCCCGCAGCTTGCCCTCGGCCGGCCCGAAATAAGTGGTGGATAAGTGGCGACGCTCATGCTGGCCGCATGCTCAAGCGTCGACTGCGCACGGCCGGCAAGCTGCTCCAGCAGGATCGGGCGCTGGCGCGTGCGGCGAAGCGCATGCCTCGGCCGGCACCATGGGAATGGGTTCGCCCGCGGCTCGTCCCGCTGCTCGCCGGACCCTCCTTCGACCCGCCGGGAGAGGGCCTCGTCCGGGCCGCGACCAGCATCGGCTGCGCGGTCGAGTTCGGCGTCGATCTCGGGGGCGTCCATGCAAGAGTCGACAGGCAAGTGGCGGAGCGCTGGGAGTGCACCCCTGAGCAGCTGCTGGCCGCGGCGCTGGCCAACCTGCACCGCCGCCTGGCCAAGCTGACGCCGGCTGACGTGTCCGGCGGAGCGTTCTCGGGCCGGATGATCCAGCGCTTGGAGCGCCCGGGCGGATGCGCCGCGTCAATCGTGCTGCTGCCAGACCACCTGATCCGGCTCTTCGGCGAGCACGACCAGGTCTTTGCTGTGCCCAGCCGGTCGACGTTGGTCAGCTTCCCCATCGAGATGCCGCCGAGCGTCCTCGCGGATGCCATCGTCGAGATGGAGATGGACGAGCCGCTGCCGCTGCTCTACGACCCCTTCGTCCTGCTGGACGGGCGGCTGCGTTGGCAGCCCGACGACGACGAGCCGGGCTTCGCCGAGCAGGCCCGGGATTGGCCTGCGGCGTAGGCGCGAAACTCCGCGCCCCGCGGGCTCGATCAGTCGGGAAATGCCTCCGGCCCGCGCTCCGATAGCTCGCGCGCCTGCTCGTCAGGGTTCTCCGGCGGCAGCCAGGAATACGGGTAGGACTCGTCCTCCAGGCGCGTGGCCTCGCGGGTGAGGTTCAGCGGATGGAACGTGTCGACCATCACGGCCAGCTCCTCCGTGCCTTCCTTGCCGATCGACGCCTCGACCGTGCCCGGGTGGGGGCCGTGAGGGATGCCACCCGGATGCAGCGTGAAGGACGAGATCTCGACACCGCGCCGGCTCATGAAGTTGCCGGCCACGTAGTAGATGACCTCGTCCGAGTTGATGTTCGAGTGGTTGTATGGCGCCGGGATGGCGAGCGGGTGATAGTCGAACTTGCGTGGCACGAACGAGCAGACGACGTAGTTGCGGCCGGCGAAGGTCTGGTGGACCGGCGGCGGCTGGTGGATCCGGCCGGTGATCGGCTCGAAGTCGCCGATGTTGAAGATGTACGGCCACAGGTAGCCATCCCAGCCGACCAACCCGAAGGGGTGGTGGCGGTAGTGGTACGCGGTGATCCGCCCGCGCGCCCGGACGTGGATCACGAAGTCGCCGTCATCATCCCGTGGCGGCGCCTCTTCAGGCACGCGGATGTCGCGCTGGCTGAACGGCGAGTGCTCGAGCAGCTGGCCCCACTCGTTGCGGTAGCGCTTGGGCGGCACGATCTCTGAAGGTGACTCCAGGTAGAGGATGCGGTGTGCCACGCCTTCGTCCTGGGCCAGCCGCCAGGTCGTCCCGATGGGGATGACGATGTAGTCGCCGGGACCGTAGCGCAGCGGCCCGAAGATGCTGTCGAAGGTGCCCGTTCCCTCGTGGACGAAGAGCATCTCGTCGCCTTCGCCGTTGCGGTAGAAGGTTGTCTCGGGCAGCGACTCGGTCGGCCGGACGACGCCCATCACGACGTCGCTATTGAAGAACAGCGGAATGCGTGCCTCGACGACGTTGCCCCGCGCATCGACCGCGCCCGACTTGACCAGCCGGTGGCGGTGCAGGCCATCATCGACCGCGTCGAGGCGGAGCTGGCGTACCTTCTCGATGTGATGGGTCCGCGTTGGCGGCACGCGGTGGTAGAGCAACGAGCTGCGGCCGGTGAAGCCCTCCATGCCGAACAGCTCCTCGGCATAGAGCGAGCCGTCCGGGGCGCGGTGCTGAGTGTGCCGCTTGTGTGGCACGTTGCCGCGGCTGACGTAGAACATCGGCGGGCAGACCTCCTGCCCGAGAGTCTAGGTCAGCCCGACGGGCCGCGACCGGACGGTTGCCAGCGCCGCCCTGCGCCGCCTGCCCAGCGGCACGAGCAGCAGCCCCAGCAGCCAGCCGATGGCCAGCGGCAGCGTCGCGGCCTGAGCGTAGCCCGGGCCCGCCGGTGCCGCGGCGAGGGCGGCCCTGAGGTTGAACCTGAAGACGTCAAGCCCTCGGCTCATGTCACCCACGTAAACGTAGCCGCGGTGGTACAGGGCGCCCCACGCGGTCGTGCCGGGCATGATCGCCGAAGCAATCAGCCGGGGCTTGGCTGGGTTCCGGTAGTCGACGACCTGCAGCCCCGCGTTGTACGAGCCGAAGAACACGATGCCGTTGTTCGAGCTGAAGACGTGGACCGAGCAGACTGGCGCCGGCGTGCCGAACGGGATGAACCACTCGGACAGCTCGGTTGCGCTGGTCAGGTCGCGCGAGAAGCGCAACGCATACGCGCCGCCGGCGTTGCCACAGCCGTTGTGCATGTCCTCGTCCGTCACGAGGGCCACGCGCGACAGGCCGTGGATGAACTGGATCTCATGGTGATAACGGATCGGATGGTGGCTCGAGCCTTTCGAGTGGAGCCAGCGGTACAGGGCCACCGGCTTCGAAGGATTCGTGATGTCCATGACGAAGATGCTGCCCGTGTTGCCGTTGAGATCAGCGTAGTTGCCGCCTTCGGCGAGCAAGGCGATGTCGCGCTTGACCCAGCGGCCGTTGCGGTAGACCGGGTAGTTGACGTAGACCTCGATGTCATGCGTGTGGGTGAAGGCGGGCCCGACCGGGCGGCCGCGGCGGTAAGGCGACTTCTCCCACAGCGCGGCCGGATCGCCGCGGAAGAGCGTCCACGGGGCGCTCGGGTTCTTCCACAGCAGAGGCCGCAGGTCGTAGATGCGCAGGCCCTGCACGCCGACCCCGCCCGATGGCAGGAACAGCCGCCGGGCGTCGACGATGTCTGCGTTATGCGATTCGCCGTCGAGCTGGTCAGGTCCAAACGTCCACAGCAGCCGCGGGCTGGCGGGATCCGTCACGTCGAAGAATTCCGTCCGGTCCGTGCGTCCCTGGTCCGGCAGGTTGCCACTGGTTCGCCGCGTGCCACCCAGGACCGCGATCCGGCGCGTGCCGAAGATCGCCGAGTCAGGGACTGCGTCGGCCCGGCCACCAGGCAGGTATGACCCTATCTGGAACGGTGCGCCCGGATCGGCGACATTGAAGATGCGCATGCCGGAACCGTAGGCACCGACGTAGATGCGTTGGCTCTGGCGCGCGACGTGACCACCCGTCCCCGGGAAGTTGGCTCTGTGCTCTAGGCCGGGCGTGACCTGCGGCGCGGTGACGAGTGGGTTGCCTGGTGCGGCATGGGTCGCGTGCTCCCCGTCATGGGCCCTTGCCGGGCCGACCCACAGCAGGCCGGATGAGAGCGCAACCAGCAGGCCAAAGGCGGCCGGTCGATGGAAAAACGTCAGGCTCAGTCGATTTGGCATTGGAGCACCTCGTGAGCACCACGGCTAAGGGTGTCACAGGGTTTACCGCGTCGACTCCGGCGTCGTGCGAACCGGCGCCCCGAGAGGGCCTTGCGAGTGTGTTGCAGTTACGGACGCGCCACCACCGGCGTCGTAAGGGCGCCCAGCCGCTCCACCTTCAGCGTCACCTGATCGCCCGGCGCGAGGTAGCGGCCGAAGCTTGAGACTTCGCGAATCTCGAGCAGGCAGCCGGTGCCGACCGTACCTGAGCCGATGACGTCGCCGGCGAGCAGCCGCGCGTCGGCCGAGGCGCGCTCGATCATCTCGCCGAACGAGAAGTGGATGTCTGACCAGCGGCCGCGGCTGAGCTCCTGGCCGTTGACCTCGGCGCTGGCGGCGAGGTCGTAGCCGCAGCCCTTGCGGGCGTCGCTCAGCTCGTCCGGCGTGACCAGCCACGGCCCGAGCGTCGAGGCAAAGTCCTTGCCCTTCGCCGGGCCGAGCCGGACGGCAGTCTCGTCGCGCTGCAGGTCGCGCGCCGACCAGTCGTTGAAGATCATGAAGCCGCCGATCGCCTCCTCGGCGCGCTCCGCCGGCAGGTCGCGCACGGGCGTGTCGATCAGGGCCGCGATCTCGAGCTCGTAGTCGAGCTCGCTCGAGCCGCGCGGCGCCCATACCGGCTCGCCCGGGCCACGAATCTCGGACACGTTCGAGAAGTAGAAGATGGCCAGCCGGTACCAGGCCTCGGGCACGTCCTGGTTGCGGCGCTGCCACATCGTCGCCACGTGCCGCTCGAAGGCGTAGAAGTCGCGCAGGCTGGCCGGCCGCAGGATCGGCGGCCCGAAAGTCAGGTCGGGGGCATCCAGCACCGCATCGTCATCGCCCGCTGCCGCGAAGCCTTCGACGATCTGGGCCAGGGCCTCCACGCGCAGGCCCAGCGCGAGATGCTGATCGAGCGTGGTCACGGGATGGCGGAACAGGATGCTGTTGTGCGCCAGCCGCTCGTCGCGTCGGGCCGCTCGCCGGCGGGCGACCTCTAGGTCGAGCCAGCGCGTGCCTTCGGCGTCAAGCGCCGCGGCCAGGCGAAAGCCTGTGCCGGCGGGAGCGTGCAGCTCACGGACGTGGGCGATCTTCATGCCACGTGCAGACTATCCTCGGTAGCGGATGTTGACCGGCATCGACCACGTCATTCTCGCCGTCGACAGCCCGGATGCTGCGGCGGCCGAGGTGGAGAAGCAGCTCGGCCTGCGCTCGACTGGCGGCGGACGCCACGACGCCCACGGCACGCACAACCGGCTGATCTGGCTTGGCGACTCGTACCTCGAGCTGATGGGCGTCTTCGACGACGACCTTGCCGCGCGTTCCTGGTGGGGCTCGTACGTGCGGCAGCTGCTCGCTGATCGAGGCGCCGGGCTGGCCGGAGTCGTGCTCGCCTCGGACGACCTTGTCGCCGACGTGGCTGGGCTGCGCGCGGGCGGCTCGTCGCTGGGCGAGCCACAGCCCGGCCAGCGGTCACGGCCGGACGGCCGGCTCGTGCGCTGGCAGGCGGCGCTGCCGGAGCGTCCCGACTCGGACCTGGGCCTGGCTTTCCTGATCGAGCACGACACGTCAGCGGCCGAGTGGACGCCGGACGAGCGATCGGCGCGGGCGACGGAGATCCACCCGATGGGTACGGCTGCCCGCTTGCTGCGCATGGAGGTGCCCGTGTCAGACGTGCGCGCGGCTCAGATGCGCATCCACCGGGGCCTGGGGGTGGCCTTTCGGCCCTCGCTGAGCGGTGGCGGAGCGCGTGATGGCTCCATTGGGCGGCAGGTGCTGCGCCTGCTGCGTGTGGGTTCCCGGCCGCTGATCGCGATCGGTGGTGGCCGCGCCGAGCGCGAGCTGGAGCTGCTGGGCTGCCGCTGGCTGATTGCGCCCTAGAAGGGCCGGAACATCATCAGCCAGAGGATGAACGCGAAGCCGCCGCCACCGATCAGCAGCAGCAGCTCTGGCCGGCGATTGTCGAGCAGCGCAGCCAGCTCCTCGTCCGAGGCAGGTGGCGGATCCGGCTGGTCCTTCTTGATCGCGCGCGTCCGCTGGCCGATGGCGTGGCGAACCTTGTTGAAGTAGCCGGCGCCCAGCGGTGTCATCGCGACACCGATGGCGATGAGCAAGACAAGCGAGACCCAGATCCATCCGCGCCCGAACGAGCCGAGCAAGATGCCGGCTACGATGCCGGTTGCCAGCAGCCCGAGCACGCCGACCAGGGCCACCCAGCCTGACAGCTCGGAGATGTCGAGCAGCGATGCGATGCGCGCGCGGTCGCGCTCGCGCCTGAGGCGAAACGCGACATGCACCGAGACGCCATGCCCGGCGACGAACACGAACGACGTCAGGACATGCACGAAGATCAGGAGCCCCTCAACGCTGGGCATCATCCCTCCCTCTGGTGACAACTCGGAAGCAAAGGATAACGAGCGGAGTACGCTCTTCTCCCAAGAAGTGCACGTAGGTGGCGCCATGGCGACTGTGTTGTGCGTTCTGTACGACGACCCGGTGGACGGCTACCCACCCACCTACCCACGCGACGACATACCGCGCATCGAGCGTTATCCGGATGGGATGAGCACGCCCACGCCGAAGTCGATCGACTTCACGCCGGGTGAGCTGCTCGGCAGCGTGTCAGGCGGGCTGGGCCTGCGGCGCTTCCTGGAGGACGCCGGCCACACCTTGATCGTGACCTCCGACAAGGACGGGCCGGACTCGGAGTTCGAGCGCCAGCTGCCCAACGCCGACGTGGTCATCAGCCAGCCCTTCTGGCCGGCCTACATGACCGCCGAGCGCTTCGCCAAGGCGCCCAACCTGAGGCTCGTCATCACCGCCGGCATCGGCTCAGATCACACCAACCTGCAGGCAGCGATGGACAACGGCGTGACCGTGGCCGAGGTGACCTACTGCAACAGCATCAGCGTGTCAGAGCACGTGGTGATGATGATCCTCGGCCTGGTGCGCAACTACATCCCGTCCTACAAGATCGTTGTTGACGGCGGCTGGAACATCGCCGACGCCGCCGGCCGCGAGTACGACCTGGAGGGCATGCAGGTGGGCACCGTGGGCGCCGGGCGCATCGGCTCGGCCGTGCTGCGGCGACTGAAGCCGTTCGACGTGGGCCTCCACTACACCGATCGGCAGCGCATGCCGGCGCTGGAGGAGGAGCTCGGCGCGACATGGCATCCGGACGCCGCCTCGATGGTGCCCGTGTGCGATGTGGTCACGATCAACACCCCCCTCCATCCGCAGACCGAGCACCTGTTCGGTGACGCGATGTTCGGCCGTATGAAGCGCGGGACCTACCTGGTCAACACGGCTCGCGGCAAGATCTGCGATCGCGATGCCGTCGTCCGTGCGCTCGAGAGTGGCCAGCTTGCCGGCTATGCCGGTGACGTCTGGTTCCCGCAGCCCGCACCGCAGGACCACCCCTGGCGGACGATGCCGTGGCACGGCATGACGCCACACACGTCGGGCACGTCGCTCTCCGCCCAGGCGCGCTACGCCGCGGGGACGCGCGAGATCCTCGAGTGCTGGCTGGAGGATCGGCCCATCCGCGAGGAGTACCTGATCGTCGAAGGCGGCGGCCTGGCCGGCACCGGCGCCAAGTCGTACTCGGCGGGCGACGCCACGCAAGGCTCTGAGGAGGCGGCGCGCTTCAAGGGCTGACGCCGCCACTCAGTCACAGGAGCGGCAGCTGTTAGTCGGCGTCGTCGAGCGCGGTCGGTGGTGCCAACCGGCGCGCGTCATCGGCGGGCTGGGCACCCTGGGCCGGCCGGGACATCGGCGCACGGATCTGGCGCAGCGACGACCAGCTGGTCCACACCGCCAGCACCACGATGAACAGCCCCACGACGGGATGCAGCGCCGCGACGTTCGGATCGAGGTCGGGCCAGACCACCAGCAGCACCTGCACGACGGTCAGCCCGAGGAGCAGCGCGCTGGCGCCGACGAGCAGGCGCGGCATGCCGCCAGCGAGGCTGAGCACGACCAGCACCAAAGGCAGCACGCCAAACAGGTAGCCGACATTCCGGTGCAGCTCGTAGTTGCCCGGCGTTGCCCAGAGGCCCTGGCCGGCCAGGTAGAACTCAATGACCATGCCGGCTGCGAACAGCCAGGCAACGAGGGTGAAGCCGATCCGTGCCCAGCGAGCGGAAGACATCGGCGCGTCGCCTGGCGCTACAGGTTGCCGCGCTTGGCCTGCTCGCGCTCGATCGCCTCGAACAGTGCCTTGAAGTTGCCGACGCCAAAGCCGCGCGAGCCGTGGCGTTCGATGATCTCGAAGAAGAAGGTCGGCCGATCCTGGACCGGGCGGGTGAAGATCTGGAGCAGGTAGCCTTCCTCGTCCCGGTCAGCCTCGATGCCCAGCTCCTCCAGTGTGTCCATCGGCACGCCGACGTCGCCGACGCGGTCGGGCAGCGAGGCATAGTACTCGTGCGGCAGGCCCAGGAACTCGATGCCGTTGTCGCGCAGGTGGCGAACGGTACCGACGATGTCCTCTGTGCGCAGCGCGATGTGCTGGACGCCGGGCGAGAGGTACCAGTCGAGGTACTCCTGGATCTGGCTCTTCTTCTTGCCCGTTGCCGGCTCGTTGATCGGGAACTTGATCCGGCCGTTGCCGTTGGTCATGACCTTGCTCATCAGCGCCGAGTAGTCGGTGTGGATGACCTTGTCGTCGTAGTGGATCAGCTGGCTGAAGCCGAAGACGTTCCTGTAGTAGTCGACGTAGCGGTTCATGTCGCCGAGCTCGACGTTGCCCACGCAGTGGTCGACCTCCAGCAGCGACAGGCCCTGCGCGGCGCGCGCGGGCTTCTTGATCTGCCGGTAGCCGGGGGCGAAGGCGCCGTGGTAGTCGGAGCGATCGACGAACGAGTGGATCACCTCGCCGTAGGTGCGCACCGCGGACTTGCGCAGCACACCGTCCTCGCCACCGTCGATCTCGGTCGGCTCCAGCACGCTCTCCGCCCCGCGCGAGGTCGTCTCGCGCCAAGCGCTCTCGACATCGTCGACGGCAAAGGCGATGTCCTTCACGCCGTCGCCGTGACGGTGCACGTGCTCGGCGATCTCGCCATCGGGCGTCAGTGGCGCGGTGATCACGAAGCGGATGTCGTTCTGGGCTATCACGTACGAGGCGCGGTCGCGGACCTTCGTCTCGAGGCCGGAGAAGGCGACCGGCGTGAAGCCCCACAGGGCGCGGTAGTAGGCCGATGCCTGGCGCGCGTTGCCGACCCAGAACTCGACATGGTCGATGCCCTTCAGCGGCAGAAAGTCCTGCGCCTCGGCATAGGCGTCCTTGTTGATGCGCGCGCCCGTCTGGTTGAGCGCGCCGCGGGTCAGGGTCTCGGTCATCGGCTCGTCTCCCTTGCGCTGGGCGCTAATCCTACGCCTGCCGGGCTATCGTTCGGCAGGTGAGCACCACCATCACCACGCGCGCCGACCGTCGCCTGGCCGAGCTCGAGTTCCTGGCCGAGGTGGCCCGGCTCGTCGGCTCGGCCCGGACGTGGGATGAGCTGATGGCGACGATCGTCGATCGGGCCACGGCTGCCGCCCGGGCTGAGGTCTGCTCGCTCTACCTGATGGATCGCGACGGCAGCGGCGTGACCCTGGCCGCGACCAACGGCCTCGACCCTGAGCAGGTCGGCCACGCCCGACTGCCGCTGGGTGTCGGTATCACCGGCCGGGCGGCCGAGACGCGCCAGCCGCTGACCAGCCTCGACGTGCGATCGGACGAGCGCTTCCATTGGATTCGCGGCGTCGACGAGCTGCGCTTCACCTCGATGTGCTCCGTGCCGCTCGTGTGGAACGACCAGGTCGTGGGCGTGCTCAACGTCCAGACCGTTCGTCGTCGGCGTTTCACCCAGCGCGATGTGAGCTTCCTCGAGACGCTTGCCGCGCTGCTCGCGGGCACCGTCGAGCGCAACCGCCTGCAGCGCGAGGCGCAGGCTCAGATCGAGAGCATGCGCGCCATCGACGAGGCGCGTGCCCACCTGGTGGCGGTCGTGACCCACGCGCTGCGCACACCGCTGGCCGTCGTGCGCGCCTATGTCGAGCTGCTCGGCGGGGCGGCTCGAGGCTCGACCGAGCCTGACGCCGCCGAGTGGGAACGGCTCGCGCTCGAGCAGGTCGAACGGCTCGACCAGACGGTCGACTCGATCCTGGGCAGCCTGCGCGTGCTGCGGCCGGAGACATCGGCCGCGGCGCCGCTCGACGTCTGCAGCGTCGTCGAGGAGACGGCGCGAGAGCTGGCTCCCCTATTCCGCCGCCACCGCCTGGCGACCGATTTCTTGGAGCGGCCGCTGGTCGCGATGGCCGCTGACGACGCTCTGCGCCGGCTGCTCGGCTACCTGCTCGAGAACGCGGCCAAGTACGCGCCACAGGACGGCACGATTGACATCTACGGCTGGCAGGGCGGCGGGAAGGTGTCAGTGGCCATCACCGACGACGGTCCAGGCATCCCGGCCGCGTGGCGCGAGCGCATCTTCGAGCCATTCGTCAGGCTCGACGACTCGCCGCGCGGCGCCGGCATCGGGCTGTTTGCGGCGCGCCACCTGGCACGCTCGATGGGCGGCGAGCTGCGCGCTGAGCAGCGCCAGCCGCAGGGCAGCCAGTTCGTGCTGGAGCTGCCGTCAGTCAGCCGATCAGCGCGGGATCTCAGGCCCGGACCACCAGCCGGCGACCAGCACGGCGCAGCAGAGGACGACTCCAAGAAGCAGTAGCTCGATCACAGGAAATCTCCAGCTGGAGAAGCGGTGCCGAGGTCGGCCCGGGAGGGCCGAGCGTCAGGCCGCGGCAGCCTCGGCTGTCGAGTCGCCGCCGCTCGCGCCGAGCGGCGCGAGGATGCGACCTTCCGAGTCGTGCAGCGCCTCCAGGCAGTGCGGGCGGCAGCCGCGCGCATCCTGCTGGGGGCTGAGTGAGGGGAAGTGGCGGTAGGCGCCATCTTCGCTGCCCGTGGCGGCCATCAAACGACAGCCGCACACGGCGCAGCTGACCGGGCCTCCCGGCTCGCGGGGCGGCAGGAATCTGGTGACCGACGAGTCGCTCATCAGGCAAAGCTACGGCGAAGGTCGCCGCCGGTCAGCGGTCCGGCGGGTGCCGCTTCGGTAGCGGCTTGGTTGCGCGGGCATCGGCTGCCCGGGCCGGTCTAGTCCTCGAGCCGATAGCCGACGCCGCGCACCGCCACCGGCTGGCGAGCCCCGGCGCTGGCGAGCTTGTCGCGCAGTCGGGCCAGGTGGGGCTTCATCCAGAGCGGGTCAGGATCGGGCGTGCCAGGCCAGCCGGCGGCGAGCAGCTCGGCGTGACGGACCAGCTCACCGCGCCGTTCGAGCAGTGCGCGCAGCAGCCGGAACTCGATCGGCGTCAGCGGCAGTGCCTGCGCCTGCCAGCGGATCTCATGGCGCCGCAGGTCGAGCTCCCAGCCGGTTGAGCGATCCGCCGACTCGCCGGTCGCGCCACGCCGGCGCAGCGCTGCCCGAACGCGGGCTAGCAGCTCGTCGCCGCGGAACGGCTTGCGTACGTAGTCGTCGGCGCCAAGGTCGAGCAGCTCCACCGGCGCGCCGCGATCGCGCTCTCCGGAGACGACGATGATCGGCACGTCCGAGGTCGCGCGCAGCCGGCGGCAGACCTCGGCGCCGTCGACGCCGGGCATGGCCAGATCGAGCAGCACGACATCGATCGGGGATTCGCGGAAGCGGCGGAGCGCCTCCTCGCCGTCATAGGCGGCGACGATGCGGTGGCCGGCCTGACCGAGCAACGCGCCCAGCGCCCCGACCATCGCCGGCTCGTCATCGACGACCAGCACCGTCGTGCCGCGCGGCTCGCCGGCAGAGGCGGTCACGTCGTCACACCGGCCACGCCGTCGGCGCCGGCGCCGCGCAGTCGGGTGCCGAACGCCGGATCGTCGAGCGCGCGGCCGAGCGCCCCCGGCTGGCGGCCGTCGGCGATCACCACCTCGGGCGCGCCCGAGCGCAGTGCGGCCAACGCGCCTTCCACCTTGGGCACCATCCCGCCGCTGATGACGCCCTCCGTGATCAGCTGCTCGGCGGACAGCTCGTCGAGCTCGGGCAGCGTGCCGCCGCGGCCGTCGAGCACGCCGTGCGTGTCGGTCAGCAGCACGAGCCGCACCCCGAGCGCGCCGGCCAGCCCAGCCGCCGCCTCATCGGCGTTGACATTGCAGATCACTCCATCCTCGTCGAGTGCCAGCGGCGCCACGACCGGCAGCAGCCCGCCGGCAATGAGCGCGTACAGGACCGAAGGGTTGGCGCCGCTGACGCGGGCGACGCGTCCAAGCCGCTCGACGCGCATCGCCGCCAGCAGGCCGCCGTCGATGCCCGTCAGGCCGACGGCACGCAGGCCGGCGCGGTTGAGCGTGGCCACGAGCTCGCCGTTGACCAGCCCGCCGAGCACGGCCAGCGCCGCGTCAAGGGCATCATCGTCCGTCACCCGCCGGCCGTCCTCGAAGCGGCTCTCGATGCCCAGCCGCTCGAGCCACTCGGTCAGGCGCTTGCCGCCACCGTGGACGAGGACCAGGCTGCGCCGCTCGGCGGCGCGGGCGATGTCGGCCAGCAGGGCGGCGCCGGCGTCGAGGGTCGTGCCGCCGAGCTTGACGACGACCAGCTCCTCCCACGCCTGCAGGTCGCCAGGCAGCGGCTCGTCGATCACGGGGCCAGCGGCAGCTGCTCGAGGCCGGCCGCCTCGGGCAGGCCGAATGTGACGTTGAACGCCTGCACGGCCTGGCCGGCCGCGCCCTTGACCAGGTTGTCCAGCACGCTGATGACGAGCACCCGCGCCGTGCGCTCGTCCCAGCGGACGTGGATGTGGCAGCTGTTGCTGCCCAGCACATGCTTGGTCGCCGGCGGCTCACTGACCACGCGCACGAACCGTTCGTCGGCGTACGCGGCGGCGTAAAGGTCATCGAGCTCAGGCTGCGACAGCGGGCGGGTCGGCCTGACGTGGCAGGCCGCCAGGATGCCGCGCGTCATTGGCACGAGATGGGGCAGGAAGGCGACGGGCTCGATCGGCTCGCCATGCAGCAGGGCCAGCTCCTGCTCGATCTCCGCGATGTGGCGGTGGCCGCCGATGCCATAGGCGCGGACGCTCTCGTTGACCTCGCTGAACATCATCTCGCCCCTGGGCTCGCGGCCGGCGCCCGAGACACCGCTCTTGGCGTCGACGACGACGTCTGCCAGCAGCCCGGCCCGGGCCAGCGGCGCCAGCGCCAGGATGGCGGTCGTCGCATAGCAGCCCGGCGACGCCACGATCGCGCTCCCGCCGCGAGCCGCCGTCAGCAGCCGCTCGAGTTCCGGCCGGTGCAGCTCAGGCAGGCCGTAGACCGCCTCATCGAGCAGCTCCGGCCGCGGATGGGCGAAGCGGTACCAGCGCGGGTAGTCGTCGACGTTGCGCAGCCGGAAATCAGGCCCAAGGTCAATGACCGTCGTGCCAGGCTCGATGAGCCCGGGCACGAGCTCGGCCGCGGCGCCGTGTGGCAGGCCCAGGAAGACCGCATCCAGGCCGGCGCCGAGCTCGGCCTCGACCAGCCGGCCGGTCGATGCCAGGTGCGGGTGGCTCACCGAGAGGGGCTCGGCGTCGCGCCCGCGCGCGGCCAGGCCCGCGATCTCGACGCTCGGGTGTCGCTCCAGCAGGCGCACCAGCTCGCCGCCGCCGTAGCCGGTGGCGCCGATGATGCCGACTCGAATTCGCCCGTCAGCCATGGCTGCCGAATATAGTGCGCCGATGAGCGGCCAAACGCCGGCGCCGGGCGACCTGCCCGACCTCGCGCTGCCAGAACCGGGCCACAAGCTCGGCGCGACCAGCATCCGAGTCAGCGCCGAGGTTGACCTCGTCGAGCTGATCAGCGCGCTGCGCGACGGCGGCGCCGAGATCGTCGCGATCAACACGTTTCCGGCCACCAGGGGCGAGCCGGACGTCGCTCGCGTCTTCGACATCGAGACGCGCAACGTCGACAGCGCCGGCGCGGCTGAGCTCGTTCGCCGGGTGCGTGGAGTCGTCCGTGCCGAGCCGCGCGCGACGCTGGGCCAGATCTTCGGCAAGCGCGTGATCGTCGTTGGCGGCGGCGCCCAGGTCGCGCAGGTGACTCTCGGCGCGGTCTCTGAGGCTGACCGCCACAACCTGCGCGGTGAGCGCATCAGCGTCGACACCATTGCGCTCGTCGGCGAGCAGCAGATCGCCGACGCGGTCCGCGCCGTGGCCGACCTGCCGCGCGCCCACATCCTCGTCCTGGCCGGCTCGATCATGGGCGGCGAGATCACGACCGCGGTGCGCGAGCTGCAGGCGGTGGGCATCCCGGTCATCGCGCTCAACATGGTTGGCTCGGTCGTGAACGCCGCCGACCTCGTGGTCAGCGATCCGGTCCAGGCGGGAACGATGGCGGTCATGGCCATCGCCGACACGGCGCGCTTCAACCTCGCTCGGCAGCGCGGCCGTAGATACTGAGCAGATGCTCGAGCTGTCGACCTCCGATCCGAACACTGTCGAGCCCGGTGGCGAGACCACGCTGGACGGCGACGGTCGCGCCCACCTGTCGCCTGTGCTGGCGCGCTACTTCGAGCGCGACTGGAGTCACGGCGAGGGGCACCGGCTGTACGACGCAGACGGCCGGGCGTACCTTGACTTCGCGACCGGCATCGCGGTGACCGTGCTGGGCCACCGCCACCCGGCGGTCAGCGCGGCCATCCACGAGCAGACCGACCGGCTGCTGCACCTGATGCAGGGCCTGGGCTACAGCGCGCCGATCTCGCGCCTGGCGCGGATGCTGGCGGCCACGCTGCCCGACCCACTCGACACGGTCTTCTTCGGCAACTCCGGCGCGGAGGCGATCGATGGCGCGCTCAAGCTGGCTCGCCGCGCCACCGGCCGGCCGGGGATCATCGCCTTCGAGGGCGCATTCCACGGCCGGACGTTTGGTGCGCTGAGCGTCACCACTTCGAATCCCAACTACCAGGCCGGCCATGGCCCGCTGCTGCCGGGTGTGCACCTCGTGCCCTTCCCGCAGCCCAACCTGCACGGCGGCGACGAGCACGCGGCCAGTGCCGCCTCGCTGGCCGCGCTCGATCGGCTGCTCGGCGACACGATCCAGCCGGCGGACGTGGCGGCCGTGTTGATCGAGCCCGTCCTTGGCGAGGGGGGCTACGTGCCTGCGCCAGACGAGTTCCTGCGCCGGCTGCGCGGGCTGTGCGACGAGCACGGCATGCTGCTCATCGCCGACGAGATCCAGTCTGGCTACGGCCGGACAGGCCGGATGTGGGCCTTCGAGCAGGCCGGCATCGTGCCCGACGTCGTGACCGTCGCCAAGGCGATCGCCAACGGCCTGCCGCTGGCAGCCATCGTCGCCCGGCGCGAGCTGCACGAGCGCTGGGGCCTGGGCGCGCACGGCACGACGTTCGGTGGCAACCCGGTCGCCTGTGCCGCCGCCGCGGCGGTGCTCGAGACGATCGAGCGCGAGGGCCTGGTGGCCAATGCCGCCGCCCGCGGCGAGCAGCTGATGGCCGGCCTGCGCCGGCTGACCGACGGCCACCCGCGTGTCGCCGAGGTGCGCGGCCGGGGGTTGATGATCGGCGTCGAGTGCGTGATCGATCGCGCCACCCGCGAGCCGGACGGCAATCTGGGCAACGCGCTCATCGCGCGCGCAGCGGACGAAGGACTGTTGCTGCTGACCTGCGGCGCGGCGCACAACGTCGTGCGCTGGATCCCACCGCTCAACGTGACGGCGGACGAGATCGATGAGGGCCTGGCGATTTTCGGTCGGGTGCTGGAATCGCTCTGACCTGGCAGATCCGGCTTGAGCGGCGCTTCCGCATCCCGCTGCTGGCCTTTGGCGTCCTGCGACGCAACGCCTGGGTTCGCCTCGACGACGAGCGCCTGGTCGTGCGCTTCGGCTTCTTCTCGCTGCGTTTCCCGCTTGCCGATGTCGAGCGCTGGGAGCTCCAGGGACCATGGCGCTCGTTGTTGTCAGTCGGAGTGCGCGGCACGCTCGGCCGGCCCGAGATCACCTTTGGCGGCAGCGGCCGGGGCGGCGTGGCCCTCTTCCTGCATCGGCCGATAGCGCGCTGGTGGTGGATTAGAGACCTGCGCGAGGTCTACCTCACGCTCGACGATCCCGAGGGGTTCACCAGCGAGCTGGCTCGGCGCGGCATTCCCGGCCGCGACTATCTGCCAGCTGATCAGTCGGCGTAGCGCAGCTCGCGGCAGGTATTGGCCAGGCGGCCGATGCCATCCACCTCGACCACGACCTCGTCGCCATCGGCGAGCATCTGCCGGGGCTCGCGGAACCAGCCCACGCCGGCCGGAGTGCCTGTGGCGATGACGTCGCCCGGCTCGAGGGTGAAGGCGCGTGAGCAGAACTCGATCAGGTCGGCCACGCCGAAGACCATCTCGGCCGTCGACGCCGACTGGCGCAGCTCGCCGTTGACGTAGCCACGGATGGCCAGCACCTGCGGGTCGCCGACCTCGTCGGCCGTTACGAGCGCGGGCCCCATCGGGGTGAAGGTGTCGAGCGACTTGGCGCGCGTGAACTGGCGATCGGCGTACTGCAGGTCGCGCGCGCTGACATCGTTCAGGCAGGTGTAGCCGAGCACGTGCTCCAGCGCCTGCCTCCGCGCGACGCGCCGGCACGTGCGCCCGATCACGACCGCCAGCTCAGCCTCTGCATCGACCGCCTGGGTCAGCCGCGGATCCCACTCGACCGTCGCCCCGCTGCCGATGACCGAGGAGGCGAACTTGGCGAAGATGACCGGCGCCTCCGGCTGCTCGCGGCCCTGCTCGTCGGCGTGGCTGCGGTAATTGACGCCGACGGCGACGATCTTGCCCGGTCTTGGAACGGGCGCCAACAGCTCGAGGTCGCCAATCGCTAGGCCGGTCGTCGGGCCGACCAGCGCGAGGGAGATGGTCTGGCGCAGCCGCTCGATGCTGTCCGGGGCGCCGGCCAGCAGGTCGGCCATGGTCACGATCGCGCCGTCAGTCAGGACATCGGCCGGCAGCACGCGCTCGCCGAGCAGCACGCCCAGCCGCTCGGCACGGCCGGGCTCGTCGCTGAAGGCGGCGGGGGTGCGGTACGAGACCAGCCTCATGCCGCCGATGCTACCTTGGGCACGATGTCCGAGCCCCTGCCCGCCATCGCCGTGTTGGCGGATGACCTCATCTGGTCCTCGCGCCTCGTGGCGGCGGTCGAGAACGCCGGCGCTCGGCCGGTCCGCGAGTCGAGCGTCGACGGCCTCGGGCGGGGCCTGGCCTCTGGCGACGCCGGCGCCGCGATCGTCGACCTCAACGGTCGCGCCTACCACGGCCTGGCGGCGGTCGAGCAGGCGGCGGCCACGGGCCGGCCGGTGGTGGCTGTCGGCCAGCACGAGGACGTCGAGCTGCGGCGCCAGGCGATCGCCGCCGGTGCGCGCCAGGTTTACTCGTACAACCGCTTCTACCGCGAGGGACCTGTCCTGGTCCAGCGGCTGCTCGAAGAGATGGCCAGGCTGGCGCGGTGAGCCGCTCGGTGATCTCAGGCGAGCGCTATGCCGAGCGGCTGGCGCGCACGCAGGCGCTCCTGCCGGCGCATGACGCGGCGGCGCTGCTGATCGGCGTCGGTGCTGACCTGGTCTGGCTGACCGGCTACGCGGCGATGCCGCTTGAGCGGCTGACGATGCTCGTGCTGGCACCTGAGGGCCGTCCCACGCTGGTCGTGCCGCGGCTCGAGCTGGCCGCCGCCCAGACCGCGCCGGCTGTCCGCGGCGGCCTCCTGGAGGTGGCCACGTGGCGCGAGACGGAGAGCCCGTTCGAGCTCGTCGCTGACCTGCTTGCCGCCAGCAAGAGCCGGCCGGAGATCCAGCTCGGGCCGCTCGGCGGGGCGTGGGGCAGGCTGGGCGCGCTGCTCGTGTCTGACAGCCTCCGCGCTGCCTTCTTGCTGAACCTCCAGGCGGCCGTGCCCGATGCAGCCTTCGGTATCGCGTCGCCGGTGCTCGGCCCGCTCCGCGCGATCAAGGACGCCGAGGAGGTGGCGCTCCTCCGGCAGGCCGCCGAGGCCGCCGACCGGGTGGTCGAGCAGATCTGCAGCGGCCGCCTCGTTGGGCGCACAGAGGTCGATGTCGCGCGCGAGGTCAGTGAGCGGCTAGTCGGCGAAGGCCACGACAGCGCAGCCTTCGCCATCGTCGCCAGCGGCCCGAGCTCGGCCTCGCCGCACCACGAGGCATCGGACCGGTTCATCGCGGCCGGTGAGCCGATCGTGCTCGACATCGGCGGGCGGCTCGGCGGCTACTACTCGGACATCACGCGCACGCTGTGGGTGACCGGCGACGAGGGCGTCGGCCCGACGGAGGACTTCGCGCGGCTGTACGAGGTGCTGGAGTCTGCCCAGGCGGCCGGCCGCGAGCGGGTGGCTGTCGGCGTCGCCGCGCAGGAGGTTGATGCCGCGGCGCGCGCAGTCATCGACGAGGCCGGGCTGGGCGAGCACTTCATCCATCGCACCGGCCACGGCATCGGCCTCGAAGGCCACGAGGACCCGTACATCGTCGCCGGCAACGACGAGCCGCTGGCCGCGGGTCACGCCTTCAGCGTCGAGCCGGGCATCTACCTCGACGGCCGCCACGGTGCGCGGCTGGAAGACATCGTCGTCTGCTCGGCAGCCGGCGCCGATTCACTCAACCGCGCGTCGCGCGCCCTGCGGGTCATTCGCGGCACCTGACTGGCACACGCGCTGGATTCGCCGCGCCAACAGCGAGCGGAAGCCCGCGTCCGCTTTGGGCAGCAGCTATGTGGCACGCGTTGCGTGGCTTCCCAGGCTCTTGAGTGGTGATACCGTACCCCGACCGTTGCGACGCGCCTGAACGCCGGGCGCTCGCGGAGAGAGGGGATCAAGGGCATGCATCTCGGGCACCGGGGCGCTCCGCGTCCTGCCATGCCGCGCCGCCACATCACCGTGGCTGCGGTTGTGCTCGCGCTGGTCGGCGTCGTCGCCGGTTCGTCCACGACTCTCGGCGCGTCGCGCATCGTCCAGGAGATCAACGCCAGCGCCAACCTGCTGGCCAAACGCTTCCCCAACAACAACGCCACCGAGCCAGTCATCGCCGTCGACCCGACCGACGCGACCAGGGTGGCGCTGACCTACAACACGCGCGGCGCTCGCTGCGGCATCAGCCCGGGGGTGCGAGTCAGCCTGGACGGCGGGGCGACATGGAAGGATGCGGCGCGAAAGCCGTGGGCGGGCAGCGGCCGTTTCCCCAATTGGCACGCGACACTGGCCTGGGGGCCCGGCCCGGAGCAGGGCAAGAGCCGTCTTTACTGGGCGGACACGACGGTCCGCGACTGCACTTTCTCTGATCACCGTCTGAGCATCGCGTACAGCGACGACCTTGGTGCAACCTGGTCCAAGCTGTTCGTCTACCAGGGCAGTGCTGCCACGCCCTTTGGTGGCTACCCCGACATCTCCGTCGATCGCAATCCGGCCAGCCCGAACTACGGCGTCGTCTACGCGGCCATCAACTGGTTCGCGCGCAGCGCGGATGAGCCGGGCTTCCGACTGATCGCGTCGGCTGATTTCGGGACGACCTGGTCTGCCGCCGAGGTAGGCGCCCTGCCTGCGCGGAGCGGCTACCGCTTCCGCTACCGCATCGGCTACAGGCTCCGCGCTGCGCCTGATGGCGCCCTGTATGCGACTTTCTGCCAGCGCGACCGTAGATCGCCCAGTGGTGCCGTTGGCAGGCTCGCCTTCGGTGTCTCGCGCGTCACCTTCGATCGCACAACGGGGACCCTGGCGCCGTCCCCGCCTGCTCTCGCCGCAAAAGTGAACGTCAACAGCTTCACGCTCGGTGGCCGCGCCGCCCCTGGCACACGCGATCGGCTGCGCCTCAATCCCTGCTGGACTCACGGTCTCGACGTCGACGCGAACGGCGACGTCTACCTGGCGATCGCCAATTTCAGGCCAAAGCCGGGCGCTGGCGAGACCCGCGGCGTGGTCCTGCTTGGGCGCTCCTCCGACGCTGGCACGACGTGGTCCTGGCGGACCCTTCCCAGCCTGGCTCCCGCAGAGGGACGATCACAGTCTGCACACAAGCCGGCCCTGGTCGTTGAGAACCGCACTGTCTTCGTCGGCTTCCACGTCCTGGCCGACGTGCCACTTGCCAGTGGGGTCACGCCGGCGGCTGTCGTCGGCAACGCGTACACGGTCTCCTACGATCAGGGAGCCACCTTCGAGCCACCGACGCTGATCTCCAACCTGGTTTGGCATCCTGATTGGCTCGACCATTCGCGGAACGCCTCCGGCATCCGCGACCGGGCAGAGCTGGCTGGTACCGGCACTGTCGTGTACGCCTACGGCGACGGGCGAGACGCCGCCGCCAAGCCGGACGCCCGGTGGGGCCGGGGCCAGATCTACGTGGCCTCAATCGAGCTGGGCACGCCCTGAAGCACCTATCATCGCCAGATGAACGATCGCCAGGAGCCGATCAGCGCGCGCGAGCCCTCGACGGCTGCACCGGTCGGCGAGCCAGCTTCCTCCGCTGACGACGATGCCCTCACTGCTCGAGCTGCTTCGAGCGCGACGGGCGCGGACGACGCGGGTGCGTCCGGTCGGCCGACGCCCACCACCGCACAGCTCCGGCGCTTCATCAAGTCGCGGCCATACGTGCCGATGCATGAGCTGCGGCGTCGTTTCGAGGTCAATGGAGAGATGGACGAGGTCTGCCCGATCCTCGTGCCGGACGGCCTTACCGTCTACGTTGGGCTACCCGAGCAGGAGGCGCGCTGCCTCGGCGAGCTGGCCCGGGACGGCGAGATCGGCCTGGAGCTGTCGCGCGATCCGCAAGTGCCCATCGTAGTCGGCGTCTTCGCCATGAAGCCCGTCGCCCGGAGCTGAGCCGCCGCTCTCGCGCTATACTCCCCCGGAGTATGGAAACCACGCTTTCGGGCGGCAGCGCGCCGCCAGAACTTCAAATCGAGCTGGATCTGCCCATCGAGGGCATGACCTGCGCATCGTGCGTCAACCGCGTAGAGCGTTTCCTGCGCAAGGCCGACGGGGTTGTCCAGGCGAGCGTGAACCTGGCAACTGAGCAGGCGACGGTGCGCTTCGACCCGTCAGTCGTCGGCCGCACCGAGCTGATTCGAGCAGTGGAGCAGGCCGGATATGGCGTTCGCGAGGCGCCACCGGCCGCCGACCCCGCGGCGCTCGACGCCGAGGCCGACGCGCTGGCCGAGCAGCGTCGGCGCGAGACTCGCCGGCTGGGCATCGAGGCGCTCGCCTCGCTCGCCGTCGGCCTGGCCATCCTCGCGCTGATGCTCGTGCCCCTCCGCCTGCTTCCGATGGAGCAGCTCAACTTGCTCTTCGTCGTCCCGGCGACGCTTGTCCAGTTCGTCGCCGGCTGGCGCTTCTACGTCACCGCCGCCAGGGCCGCGCGCCATGGCTCGGCCAACATGAGCACACTGGTCGTGATCGGCACCACCGCCGCCTGGCTCTACTCGACCGTCGTCGCCTTCTCGCCACACCTGCTGATGGGCATCGGCGTCGAGCCGCTGACCTACTACGACACCTCAGCGATCATCATCGGCCTCGTCCTCGCCGGCCGCTGGCTGGAGCTGCGGGCGAAGGCCCAGACCGCGGGCGCCGTGCGCCGGCTGGCCGGGCTGCAGGCACGCACGGCGCGAGTCGTGCGCGACGGTCGCGAGACTGACGTGCCGCTGGCTGACGTCCAGCCGGGCGACATGCTGCGCGTCCGGCCGGGCGAGAAGGTGCCCGTCGACGGGCGGGTCGTAGAGGGCTCCTCGGCCGTCGACGAGTCGATGCTGACCGGCGAGTCGATGCCCGTCATGAAGGGCCCGGGCGACGACGTGATCGGCGCGACCATAAACACCAGCGGCTCGTTCCTCTTCCGGGCGACGCGCGTCGGGCGCGATACCGTTCTGGCCCAGATCGTGCGCCTCGTCCAGCAGGCCCAGGGCTCGCGCGCGCCCATTCAGCGCGTCGCCGACGCCGTCACCGGCTGGTTCGTGCCGGTGGTCCTGGCCATCGCCCTGGCGACGCTCGTCATCTGGCTCGCGTTCGGGCCGGATCCGCGGCTGACATACGCGCTGGTGACCTTCATCACCGTGCTCATCATTGCCTGCCCATGCGCCATGGGCCTGGCCACGCCGACGGCGATCATGGTCTCCACCGGCCGCGGCGCTGAGGCTGGCGTGCTGATCCGGGGTGGCGAGGCGCTCGAGCAGGCGCACCGCGTCGACACCGTCATCTTCGACAAGACCGGCACGCTGACGCGCGGCCGGCCCGAGGTGGCCAAGGTCGTGCCCGCGCCGGGCATCGATCCCGGTGAGCTGCTGGCGGTGGCGGCGGCGGCCGAGCAGGGCAGCGAGCACCCGCTGGGCGCGGCGATTGTCCAGCGAGCTGCTGACGATGGGCTCGTGCTGCCGGCGGTCGGCGACTTCGAGGCGCTGACCGGACACGGCGTCCACGCGACGATCGACGGGCGGACCGTGGTCGTGGGAAGGCGTCAGCTACTGGCGGATCATGGCGTTGACACCGGCTCGCTGGCGGCTGCGGCCGAGCAAGCTGGCGGCGCGGCACAGACGCCGGTCTACGTCGCGCACGACGGTCGGCTGCTCGGGCTGATCGCGATCGCTGACCCTGTGCGGCCGGAATCGCCAGCGGCGGTGGCGCAGCTGCGCCGGCGCGGCATCGCGGTGTGGCTGATCAGTGGCGACGAGCAGCGCGTCGCCGACGCGGTCGCGGCACAGGTTGGCATCGAGCCGAGCAACGTCGTCGCCGGCGTCTTGCCCGCCGACAAGGCCGCCCGCGTGGCAGAGCTGCAGCGCGCAGGTCGAGTCGTGGCCATGGTCGGCGACGGCATCAACGATGCCCCGGCGCTTGCCCAGGCAGACCTCGGTGTGGCCATTGGCACCGGCACTGACGTGGCCCTGGAGGCGTCAGACGTGACACTCGTCGGCGGCGATCCGCGGCTCGTCGTGTCGGCCATCGGGCTGTCCAAGAAGACGATGCGCGTCATTCGCCAGAACCTCTTCTGGGCGTTCGCATACAACGTGCTGCTCATCCCCGTGGCGATGGGCGCGCTGTATCCGTTCTTCGGCCTGCTGCTCGACCCCATCCTGGCCGCGGCCGCGATGGCCACCTCTTCGGTCAGCGTCATCGCCAACTCGCTGCGCCTGCGCCGGGTCGACGTCCGGCCGGGCGGCGAATCGGGCGGCCGTACGAGCGCATCCGCCGTACCCGCACCACACACCGGCTGATCGAACCTTCCCTCCGCTCACACGGAGGTACTGGTACGCGCTTACCAAGGTGGCGTGGTCGTCCGCCGGAGCGCTGCCTAGGTTGGTGCTCGACCCGTCAAGGGGAGCGCCGTGGCCGCGCTGCGAGGCAGCGGTCGAGGGGAAAGGTTCGTGGAGGGGACAAGGGTGTTGGTTCGCGTGGCAGGCC
>Ga0247719_1000071_pt1 | contig 68194 bp, 66 predicted proteins | sample 41E_DmetaG_FD_189046 | JGI IMG/M metagenome (GOLD analysis project Ga0247719, IMG submission 189046) | Soil microbial communities from hillslope of Landscape Evolution Observatory, University of Arizona, Oracle, AZ, United States - 4-1-E_D | ecosystem: Engineered > Artificial ecosystem >...
GTATCAGAAGGTCGTCGAGATCCGGGACATGTTCACGCAGACGGTGAAGAGTTTGGCGTCGGCGGTGGATGCGAAGGATCCCTTCACGGCCGGGCATAGCGTGCGCGTGCAGGTGATTGCCAAGGACGTCGGACGGGAGATGGGCTGCAGCGAGGACGAGCTCGAGGCGCTCGAGTGGGGCGGCCTGCTGCACGACATTGGCAAGATCGGCATCCCCGACGCGATCCTGCTCAAGCAGGGCGCACTGACACGGCACGAGCGGATCGTGATGAACGGCCACCCGGTCAAGGGCGAGGAGATCATCCGCCCCGTGGCGAAGCTGGCCCCGGAGCTGCCGATCATCCGGCATCATCACGAGTGGTACAACGGCTCAGGCTACCCCGACCACCTGGTCGGCGAGGAGATCCCTAAGCTGGCCCGGATCATGCACGTCGCCGACGCGTTCGAGGCGATGACTGCTGCCCGTCCGTACCGCATGACCCCGCTGACCGAGGAACAGGCGCTCGGCGAGCTTCACAAGTACACCGGCATCCAGTTCGACCCTAAGGTCGTAGCAGCCTTCGTCCGCGTGCTCGACCGTCGACCGTCGTGGGCCACACCGACCGCCCCGCCGCCGCTGCCCGGTCGACGGATCCCGCAGCTCGGTGAGACGGAGGCCCAGGCCGCCTGACTCAGAGTCGCCGCGCTCACAGCCGGGGGAGGCGTTACCTTCGCGGGGTGAAGGCCGAGGGGTCCAGCCACAAGCTCGTCAGATGATCATCCCCGGACTCCTGCTCGGGCTGCTCATCGGGCTGTTACTGGGCGGCCGACCGGGGCGCCTGGCTGACGTACGGCTGCGCTGGGTCGGCCTGATCCTGCTGGCACTGCTGCTTCGCTGGGGCACGCAGGCGGCTATCTCCCACGGCGTGGAGCTGGCCGATCTGCTGCGGTTGCCGCTCTACATCTCTGCCTTCGGACTGCTCGCCCTCGCAACCTGGCTCAACCGCGCCCAGCCCGGCATGCTGGTCATTGCCGTGGGTGCCGCGTCGAACGGCCTCGCGATGCTGCTCAATGGCGGATGGATGCCCGTCTGGCAGCCGTCGCTTGAGCTGGTCGGGCTGAGTGTCGGTGACCTCAACACAGCCTTCCACCGGCCGCTGCCGCCGGAGCTGAATGCCGAGTTCGTGCTGCGTGGTGGCCTGCTGGGCGACCTCATTCCCGTGCCTCTACCCGGCTTGGCCAACGTGGCCAGTGTGGGCGACGCGTTCATTGGCGCGGGTCTCGGCTGGTTCGCGTTCTCGGCGCTGATGCGGCCGCGAGCGGAGATCGAAGGCTCGATCAGCCTTGGCCCGGGGCGGCGCGAGCAGCCGCTGCTGGTTCTCGACAGCCTGACGATGCTCGGCGGGGCCCGCCGGGCGGCTTTCGCCCCGACCCTCTCGCTGAAGGCGCGGATCCGTGGCCACGCCTACGTGCGGCTGGCGCTCGATCCGCGCTTCGCCGCGTTCTGGCTGGGCCAGGCGATCAGCCTTTTCGGCGACCGGCTGCACCAGCTCGCGCTGGCCGTGCTGGTCTACACCGTAACCGGCTCCCCGGCCGCCACTGGGCTGGTCTTCCTGGCCGCGACCCTGCCCAATATCGCGCTCGGCCCGATCGCCGGCACCTTCGTCGATCGCTGGGACCACAAGCGCGTGCTGATCGTGACCGACCTGCTGCGCGCCGGCCTGGTGCTGGCCGTCCCGCTGGCGCTGGCGGTCGGCGTGGTGTGGGTCTACCCGCTGGTTTTCCTGATCACCACGATCAGTCTCTTCTCGCGGCCGGCCAAAGTCGCGGTTCTGCCCCGGATCGTCGCCAAGGATGACCTGATGGCGGCCAACAGCGCGACCTGGACGGCCGACAACCTGGCCGACATCGTGGGCTACCCGATCGCCGGCCTGCTGGTCGCCTTCCTGGGCGGCGAGCTGTTCGTCGCCTTCGCGATCGATGCGGCGACCTACCTGCTGTCGGCGCTACTGGTGGCAGTCATCTTCATCCCGCCGGTCGCGCGCGAGGCTGCGCCGCGGGTCAGCAACGCCCTGCGCACGTTTGTCGGCGAGCTGATCGACGGCTGGCGCTTCCTGCGAGGTGAGCCGCCGCTCATCCAGAACACCCTGATCAGCGCGCTCGCCCAGACGTCAGTGGGCGTGACCCTGGCGCTGAGCGTGGTCTACGCACGTGACTGGCTGGACGGAACGATCATCCCCTTCCCCGAGAGCTACGCCGCGATCGAGACCGTGATCGGCGTGGGCAACCTGATCGGCGGGCTGGCCGTGGGCGCCATCGGAGCCCGCATCGGGAAGGGCTGGCTGGTCGTTGGCGGCTTCGTGGTCATGGGCCTGGCGACGATTGCGCTGGGACTGACCGGCAATGTCGCGCTCGCGCTCGTCGCGGCGCTGATCATGGGCGCTGCCAACCTCATCTTTATCGTGCCGACGCAGACAATCTTCATTGAGCGTACGCCGATCGAGCTGATGGGCAGGGTGATCGCATTCCGCTCGAGCCTCGTCTTCGGATCGATGATCGCCGCGATGGCGATCTCGGGGCTGGTCGCCGAGAGCGTCCCGGTGGGACTGGTCATCGCCGCCTCGGGCGCGCTGACCGCTATCGCCGGCCTGCTCGGGGCGCTGCTGCCGGCCGTCCGCGACGCCTGACATAATCGGCCGACGTGATCGATGCCCTGACTGCGCTGGCACTGCCGGCGCTGCCCGCCCTGAGCCGCGACGGTGCGATGCTGCTGACCGTCATCCTCGCCCTGGCAACGCTGGTCGTCGCCGGCCGGGCCGTGCTCTTGTTCGCTTCGCTGCGCGCCCGGGCAAGGGCGGCTGATCGACTGAGCGCTCGCCTCGAGGCGGGCCTGCCCACGCTCGAGCAGCGCGCGGCGGCCGCGCGTCAGCGCATCGGTGAGCTCAACGCAGCCACTGAGCAGGCCCTGTGGTCGCTGCCTTCGGCTGATCGACGGTTGGCCGTCGCTGCCGCCCAGCTGGCCGAGCTGCGCGCCGAGCTCGACGCCTGGTGCGGGCCGGATGGCCGTGGCGTCGGGCGAACACTGACCGGTATCCGTGGCACGCTGCGGGTGATGAACGGCGCACTAAGGCTGAGGAGGATGATCCAGCGATGACCGACGAGCCGCAGCCGCGCAGCAGCCGCGGCCCTGCCGCGCCGGCACCGGCGGGCGAGGCCGCGCCGACGGCAGCAACAGAGCCGCGTGCGAGCCGGACCGGGGGTGAGGCTGAGGGGCGCGATACCGCCGCCGGCAAGGCTCCGAGCGAGGAGCTCCCGTGGATCGATGATCCAGCCTCGCGCGTGTGGGTGCTGTTGCTGATTGGCGTCTTCGGCGCGATCTTCGCCTACGGCGTGCTCCTGGGAGCCGGCGGGGTGGTCGTGCCCCAGCCCACACCGTCGCCCACGCCCGTCGTGACTCCAAGCCCGGCCGTCTCGCCAACGCCCGCGAGCTCGCCGACACCAGCCAGCCCCCCAAGCCCGGTCATTTCTCCGAGCCCGGCGTCACCTCCGGCCGGCTCGCCGACCCCGCTGGCACCTACACCGTCGCCCTCGTGACCGTCCGGTAATCTGGATCTCGCATGACGCACGTCTTCGTGGCGCCCCATCCGGACGACATTGCGCTCTCGTGTGGCGGGCTTGTCGCCAGCCTGCGCGAGATGGGCCAGAACGTGACCATCCTGTGCGTGTACTCGGGCTCGAGCGGCGGCACGGGCCTCAATGACTACCAGCGTACGGCTCTCGGCTTCGGCAACAAGACCGTCTGGCCGCTGCTCGAGTCGTTCCGCCGCGACAACATCGCGCCTGATTACGAAATCGTCGCGACCGCCGCCGGTCGTCCGCCCTGGATGGCCGACCCAGAGCGCATCGATCTGACCCAGGAGCGAGCCAATACCCAGGCTCGCCAGTTCTGGCAGCGCGCTGCCTGGACGCGCAGCGCGAACATCACCGCCACGGAGAGCGAGGAGCGGCCGCTCGCAGATTCAGTGTCCGCCCAGGCAACGCTCGATGGCGTCAACTGGGATGCCGCCGACGCGATGGCCGTCCGCCGCGCCGAGGAGGAGCGCTACGCCTTCCTGGCCGAGGCAGCGGTGGTTTTCTTGGACCTGCCGGACGCGGTCTTCCGCGGCTACGACGGCGACGAGCAGCTGCTCGGTGAGTTACGCGCCGACGATGAGCCGCCGTACGAGATCGTGCGCCGCGAGATCGTGCGCCTCGAACCGCAGATGGTCTATTTCCCGCTAGCGGTAGGCAACCACGTCGATCACCAGCTGGTGCGGGAGGTGGCGCTGGCGATGCTCGCCGAGGGCCGGCGCTGGGTCATGCCCGGCCCGAGCATGCTCGGCCGGCTGTCGTTCTACGAGGACTTTCCCTACGCCTGGTGGCATGACTTCGAAGGCCTGACCGGCCGCGGCGACGGACTGGCGCTGGACCTGCCGGCAGGTGTCGGGCTCGAGGCGCAGTACTGCGACATCACGGAGCTGCTCGAGCGCAAGGCGGCCGGCATCAGGCTTTATGCCAGCCAGCTGCCGCGGCTGTTCGAGAGCGACCAGGCGCTCTTCGATGATCTGGCCGGCTACCACGCCCGCGTCGCGCTGGCCGGCGGCGTATCAGGCTACGCCGAGCGCTACTGGGCGACTGTCAAGCCCTGATCAGGCGGCCGTTCGGGCAGCGCCGCTGCGGGTTGCGACAGCGATCGCACCCTCCTCGTAGATCGCATTGACGCGTTCGACCATCGCTTCGAGACTGAAGCGCGTGTGTGCGAGGTCGTGACCGGCGCGGGCAAGGGTGTCGGCCAGCGGGTGGTCGATCAGCAGCCGGACGATCGCCTGCGCCAGCGCGCTCGGGTCGTGTGGCGGCACGAGCAGGCCGCTGCGCTCGTGCTCGACCATCTCCGGCACGCCGCCGACGTTCGTCGCGACGACCGGCCTCCGCAGCGCCATCGCTTCGAGGATAGCCAGGCCCTGCGCCTCGCGGTACGAGGGCAGCACCGCCACATCAAGGGCGGCAGTCACCGCCGGCACGTCGTCGCGCAGGCCGGTGAAGACGGCCATCGCGCCGGGTCGGGCGTGGCGCGTGCCGACGCACGCCTCGCCACGGCAGCGCTCACCGAGCAGGCCAAGCGCCTCCGCCTGCGCCTCCAGCTGTAGGCGCTGGCTGCCCTCGCCAATGACCAGCAACCGCGCCTCCGGCACGCGTGCCAGCACCTTCGGCCAGGCCTCGATCAGCGTGGCGTGGCCCTTCTCCGGCTCGAGCCTCGCGACGACCCCAACGAGCGGCGAGCCTTCAGGAAAGCCGTACTCCTCAGGCAGCGTGCAGCACGCCTCGGTGTACTCGTAGCGGTGCAGGTCGACGCCGTTGTAGACAAGCTCGACAGGCGCCCCCGTCCGGCCTTCGGCGAGCAGCTTGGCGACGATCGAGCGGCTGACTGCGATCAACCGGTCCATCGACGGTGTCAGGCGACGGATCGTCTCCCGATCCTCGGCAGTCCGCACACGGCTCGAGTGGACCGTGCCGACGATGTACGGCCTGGGCCGGCCGAGCTCGGCCAGCGTCAGTGCCGCTCGCGTGCCGATGATCTCGGCGCGGTACATGTGGTTGTGCAGCACCTGCGGTGGGCGGACAGTGAGCATGGTGACCAGCTGGTCGTGGGCGGCCACATCGTCATCCGCCTCGATGACATGCACGATCGTGCCCTGGCCACGCAGGCGGCGCACCGCCGGGCCGTCGGACAGGCTGATGACCTCGACGTCGAAGCGCTCCTCCGGCAGCCGCTTGACCAAGTTCTGGACGTGAGCCTGGGCGCCACCGCCGGCACCGCTGGCCATCAGCTGGGTGACCGCCACGCGCGCGCTCAGCTCGATGGTCATGTCGCCCCCTCCCGCATCACGAGCAGTCGCTCGATCGTGTCGTCACGCGCGCCCCACTCGTACTTGTAGGGCTCGTCGCCGCGCAGGAAATCGAAGCGCCGCCGCCCGGCGACAAGCCGGTCTCGAATGTAGGCCGCGGTGCCGATAACGCCCGGTGACAGCTCGCCGGCCGTGGGATCCATGCCGGCGTTGTACAGGAAGCAGGTGCTGCCGTCATCAAAGGCCAGCGCGCTGAAGACCAGCCGCTTGCCGACGAGCACATCAGCCAGCCGCAGCGCGCCTCCATCGGGCTCTGTCGCATCCAGCTCGGCCAGGCGCTCGATGAAGCGTCGGCTGCGCCGGCCGCCCTCCGTCGGCGGAAACAGGCCATCATCGCCGAAGCGCGCCTGGTGAAGCTCGATGAAGCGCGCCAGATCCTTACCTGACGGCTGATCCACGCGGACGCTGATCCCGCCGGCGGCCTCGGCGCGGCGCAGCTTGCGTCGGATCTCGTGCCGATCCTTCTTGTCCAGCGTGGCCAGGTACTCGTCCCAGTCAGCGCTGGCGACATCGACCACCGGACAGACGTCCTCCATCTCGCGCATCACGTGCCAGCCGGCCTGCGGGGCCATTTCACGGAACGCGGCTTCGAGCGCGGGCAGCAGCGGATCGGCCGTTCGCAGCCGGCGCAGGTCGACGACATCCCAGGGCTGGCTGCCATGTGCCGGATCGGGCGGGCCGGCCAGCGAGGCCGTTATGGCCCGCGCGACCGCCGGCAGGTCGTCCGCAGCGCACAGCACGGTCGCGTAGTCGGTGTGATAGGCGGCACCGAAGAACACCGCCTTGGCGTCAGGATGAACCGCCGTGCCCTCGTGCGGCGCGGCGTGGCGCAGGACGGTCGCTGTCGGCGCGTCCTGCGGCTCCGATTCGTGGCGGTGCATCAGCGGCACGATGGCGCGGATCGCGTCAGGATCAGCGTCGCCGCCTGGATCAGCGCTGTCCGCCAGTGCGACGAGGTACTGATCGTGAGCCGTCGCGCCGTACGCGTCCCACCACGCGCGATGGACAGACCAGCGTGCGAACGGCGTGGCCGCCGGAGTCAGCTCCAGCAGGCGCTGCCACGCGGAGCGGGGAATGCGCTCGAAGGGCACGGCCCGGCAGGCAAGGGCCCCGCCTGGGGCGGTTGAGCCCGCCTGCGGGGCGGGAGAGGAGATCGACAAGGCGGCTGGAGCATAGCACCGACGTTCACGAAGACCGGCGCGCCGGTCAGATCAGGCGCGACCGACGCTGCGGTGCAGGAACGGTATGCGCAGCAGGTCGACGAGCACGCGCAGCGCCAGGCCGAGGCTGGCATGCATGCGCGAGCCATGCTTGTCGGACCATTCGACGGGCACGCTCACGATGCGATAACCGCGCCGTCGGGCGAGGTGGATGACCTCTGCATCGAAGACGATGCTCGTCAGCCGCTGGCGGCCGAACAGGTCGCGGGCGGCGGGGGCGCGGAAGCCCTTGAAGCCGCACTGCGTGTCCGGCACCCGACCCGTGACCCACAGCGCGGCGAGCAGGTGGAAGACCTTGCCCATCAGGCGCCGGCGAAAGGGCTGGCTGGCCCGCCGATCAGAGCCGTCGGGCTGGATGCGGCTGCCCAGGGCGACGTCGCTGTCCGCCAGCGCGTCGATCAACTGCGGCAGCTGGTCCGGCGGCGTGGCCATGTCGGCATCGGCGAAGACGATCAGCTCGCCGGCCGCCTCGAGCATCCCCGCCCGCACGGCGCCACCCTTGCCTGAGTGGTCAACCCGGAGCAGGCGCAAGGTCGCCTCGCCGGAGCCCAGGCGGGCCGCGCGCTGCTCGACGATCTCCGCCGTGCGGTCGCGGCTGCCGTCATCAACGACGATCACCTCGACGCTGCCCAGCTCGCCCGCTGGGCGGGAGCCGGCGCGGCCAGGCGCGCTCGCTGTCAGGTAAGCGAAGAGCTCATCCAGTGCCGGTCCGATGCGCTGCTCCTCGTTGTAGGCGGGCAGCACGACCGAGACGCGCGGCGACAGATGCGCTGGCGGGCGCGGGCTCGACATCTGGCAGATCGTACCCGGGTGGCTCCTTGGTACCTGCCCGCGCGGCCAATGTGGGACGCCCGGGCGGCGGCTGGTGGATGGCCCATTGGTACCAGTTGGCTGACTCAGAGTACGGCTCGGGAGCGCGCGGAACCGTTGCTAGGCTGCACCACACGATGATCCCGGTGGTCCTTTTTGGTGTCGCGCTCGCTGCCCGGCTGCTCGTCGGAGCGCTGTTCGACGACCCGGCATATCCCGATTCGTACTACTACGTGGCGGTCGCCCGCGAGCTGGCCACCGGCAACGGCTTCCACATCGACTACATCTGGAACTTCATCGACGTCGGAGGCCGGCTGCCGGCCGAGCCTGCCCTGCCGATCCCATCGAACGGCCACTGGATGCCGCTGGCGGCGCTAGTGCAGGTGCCATTCATCTGGCTGCTCGGACCCACGGCGCTTGCCTCGGCGCTGCCCTTCTGGCTCGTCGGGGCGCTGGCCGCGCCGTTGGCCTGGCTGATCGCCATCGATGCCGGGCTCGGGCGTGGCGTCGCGCTGACCGCCGGGCTGCTCACCGCCGCGCCCGCGGCGCTCACCCCATTCATGGCCCAGCCAGACAACTTTGGCCTGTACATGACCCTCGGCGCTGGCGCGCTGTGGCTGGCCGGGCGGGCGATGAGCGGCAGCCCGCCGGCACTGGTCATAGCCGGGCTGGTCGCCGGCCTGGCCATGCTGGCCCGCAACGACGGGCTGCTGCTTGGCGTGGGCCTCGCGCTGGCCGGGCTGGCGCTGCTGCGCGGGGCGGGGGGCACCAGTCGCCGGACGGCGGTGCTGTCGCTCGCCGGCTGCGCGGCAATGTTCGGGCTGGCCGTTGGGCCGTGGCTCGTGCGCCAGCTGTCGGTCTTCGGCAGCGTCTCGCCGTCAGCGGCCGACGGACGGGTCCTGTGGCTGACCGACTACGGCCAGCTGTGGAGCATCGGCGAGCCGCCCACGCTCGCTGGGCTGCTAGCCGGCGGGCTGGACCCGCTTCTCGCGAGCCGGCTCGAAGGCGTCCTGGCCACGGGCACCGTGCTGGCTGTCGCTCCGTTGGCCGTCGTGCTCGTGCCATTCGCCCTGCTCGGCGCCTGGCAACAGCTTCGCAATCCACGCTTCATGCCCTTCCTGGCCTACGCGCTGGCACTGCTCGCGACGAGCGCGCTTCTCTTCAGCGTGCACGTGCGCTTCGGCATGTTCATGCACTCGCTTGTGGCGCTGCTGCCGCACACCTTCGTGCTCGTGGCGATCGGCATCGGGCGAGCCGTCGACTGGATGGCGACGCGCCGGCCCGGCTGGCGGGCAGAGACGGCGACGCCGCTGTTCCGTGGCGCAGCCGTTGCGATCGCGCTCCTCGCGGCCACGCTCCAGACATCGGCGACCGTCGGCGCCTGGCAACGCAGCGAGTCGCCGCGCCGCGACCTGGGCAGCGCTCTGGCGGCGATCCCGTACGGTGAGCGGCTGATGTCGGCTGATCCGGGCGCCTATCACTACCTCTACGGGCTGCCCGGCGTGGTCACGCCGAACGACCCGCTGCCGGTGATCGCGTCGGCCGCTCGCGCCTACTCGGTCCGCTGGCTGGTCCTCGAGCGTGACGGCGTGGTTCCCGCGCTGGCGCCGGTCCTGCGTGGCGACACTCGGCCAGGCTGGCTGTCCGCTCCGCTGGCGACCGTCCCGGCAGCGGCAGGCGACGCGGTCCCGGCAGCCGTGCTGTTCGCCATCTGCCTCGAGCCTGGGGACGGCCGATGCACGCCTTGACCGAGGGTCTCTCACCGGCGCTGCCGATGACGCTGGCAGGCGAGCGAGCGCGGCACCGCCGGCTGGCACGGATGATGGCGCTGCCAGCCGTGCTGTACGCGACAGCAACCGCGATCTATGCCTGGGCCGCGCTGCAGGTGCCCTTCGCGGCCAACGAGGGCAGCGCGTACTACGTCGCGGTCGCGCGCAACCTGGTCACTGGCCGCGGGCTCGTGACCGATGCCCTGTGGAGCTTCGGCACGCCGCCGCTGACCGTGCCTAGGCCGGCGTTCGAGCTGTGGCAGCCACTCGCAACATTCGTCAGCGCCGCCCCGATGACCGTTCTGGGGCCCACGCTGACAGCCGCACAGCTGGGCATGGCCGCCCTCGCCGGGCTGCTTGCGCCGCTCGGCTGGCTCGTTGCGCGCGAGGCAGCGACTGCGCTCGGCCATGACCAGCGGCGATCGGCAATGCTGGCTGCCGGCACCGGCCTCTTGCTGGCCGTCGCCGGGCCGCTCGTGCTGGCCGCCAGCCTGCCCGACTCGACGATCCCCTTCGCCGTTGCCGGCACGGCCTGCTGCTGGCTGATTGCGCGCTCGCTGGCGGTGCAGCCGGCCAAGCGAACACAACTGTGGCTCGCGCTCGGGCTGATGCTCGGGCTGGCTTGGCTGGCGCGCCACGAGGCGATCTGGATCGCGCTGGTAGCGCTGGGCGTGGGGCTCGGCACGCGGTCGCTGACACCGCGGGCGCTGGCCGCCGCCGTCGCCGGCGGGCTGCTCGTCAGTGGGCCGTGGCTGCTGCGCAACCTCGCCGCCTTCGGCAGCCCGCTGCCTGGCCAGGCACTCGACAACGCAATGCTGACCGCAAACGAGCAGATCTTCGGCTACCGCCACGTCCCAAGCCTCGACGCGTTCCTTGGCCAAGGCCCGGCGGCGTTGCTGGGCAACGTCGCCGCGGCGGCCTGGCACAACGCGTTCAGCGTGCTGCTCGTGCCAGCAGCGCCGCTGGCCATCGCCGGCCTCGTCGGTGGGGCCGTGCTGCTGTGGCACGAGCCGAGCTTGCGCCGCGGCGCGCTGGCGCTGCTGCTGCTGAGCGGCCTGGCCATCTACGCGATCACCACCGTCCTCTTCCCGGTGGCCACGCTGTGGGGCACGTTCGAGCATGCCAGCGGGCCGCTGGTCGTTGGTCTTGCCGTGGCTGCGGTGCTGGGCGTTGATCGGGCGGTGCAGGCCATTGGTCGGCGCCGACGCTGGGAGAATTCCAATGCCTGGCTGGCGCCGCTGGCGCTGACAGCGCTGACGCTGCCGCTGACGCTGCTGCTGCTCGCTGGGCTGGCCAGCGAGGCACGTCAGCAGGCCGCCCGCTATGACAGGTTGGCTGACGCGCTGCACGCCGTGCCGCGCCTGCTCGACGGCGCCGGACCGCTCCTCACAGACCACCCCGTCTGGCTGTCCGATGCGACCGGCCTGCCTGCGGCCGCCCTGCCGGCTGAGGAGCCAAGCGCAGTCGGCGAGCTTGCCGGTCGGTTGGGGGCATGGGTCGTGGTGCTGACCGGCGAGCGAGGCAGCTACCCAGCTGAGCTGGAGTCGCTGGGCGGGCGGCGCTGTTTCGAGGTTCGCAAGGTGCCCGGCGCGCCGGCTGGCGTAGTCGTGGCGTCGCTGCTGGCAGAGTGCCGCTCGCCATGGTGAGGCACGACCGACCGATCGGGCCGGGTGGCGAGACCTATACTCCAGCGTCAATGGAGATGGGCACCCTCGGCATCGGGCGCCGTACCGACCTCGGCGGCCTGGCAGAGGCAAAGGAGTCCGTCGACCGCGCGCTCGACGACCTCGCGTTGGCCGTGCTGGAGGCTCAGGAGCGAGAACGCGCGCGGCTCGCCGACGAGCTGCACGACGGCCCCGCCCAGGCGCTGAGCAACCTGATCATGCAGAGCGAGATCATCGAGCGCCACCTGAAGGTCGATCCGGGGCTCGCGTTGGAGGAGCTGCAGCGGCTGCGCCAGCTGGTCCGCGCGGAGCTCGAGACGCTGCGCGCCTACATCTACCAGCTGCGCCCGCCTATGGCCGACTCGGGCGACCTCAACAACGCCCTGACGGAGGCGGCCGAGCGGCTGGGTGAGATGAGCGGGCTGAATGTGGAGGTGCGGCTGCAGGCGCCGGTCGAGGGCCTCGATCTCGCCGCCCGGCCGGCCGTGTTGCGCGTTGCCCAGGAGGCGCTGCGCAACGTGGCGAAGCACGCCCAGGCGCGCCGCGCCTGGCTGCACACGAAGCTCGAGCCGGGGCCGCGCGGACACGCCGAGTGGCACCTCGAGATCGGCGACGACGGCCGCGGCTTCGAGCCGGCTGAGCTCGGCGACCAGGCGCGGCGACGTCACTTTGGCCTGCGTTTCATGCGCGAGCGCTCAGAGCTCCTGGGCGCCCGATTGGCAATCGACAGCAAACCGGGCAACGGCACCGTCGTTCGCCTGATCGTCAACAGCAGTGGGAGTGAGAGATGACCGACATGACGACCGATTACGCCGGGCCTGAGCGCCGGCGCGGCGGACCGGACCGCCGAAACCCCGACCAGCGGACCAAGATCCTGCTCGTCGACGACCACGCCCTGTTCCGGATGGGCATGCGCCAGATCCTGGAGCGCGAGCCAGATTTCGACATCGTCGGCGAGGCCGAGGATCCGCGGGAGGCCTTCCAGCAGGCTGTCGACGGATCGCCGGACATCATCCTGCTCGACCTGTCGCTGCCGGCGCCGGGCGGCATCGAAACGACGCAGCGACTCAAGCGCGAGATCCCGAGCGTGGGCATCATCGCCCTCGCCGTCGCCGAGGACGAGGACCAGCTATTCGAGGCGATCAAGGCCGGCGCGGCGGCATTCATCCTGAAAGACATCAACCCAGACGATCTGGTCACGATCATTCGCCGCGTCCGAGCCGGCGAGTACTTGATCAACGACAAGGTCTTCTCCCGGCCGTCGGTCGCCAGCCGCGTGCTCAAGGAGTTCCGCGAGCTGGCCGTCTACGGCCAGGAGGCGGCGCCGATCTTCGCCCCGCTCTCGCCGCGCGAGGTCGAGATCCTGGACAACATCGCCAAGGGCATGACCAACAAGCAGGTCGCCTACGCCCTCTCGATCAGCGAGCAGACGGTCAAGAACCACATGAGCTCGATCCTTCGCAAGCTCTCTGTCAACGACCGCACGCAGGCCGTGGTCTATGCCATGAAGCAGGGCTGGATCCGCATCCCGGAGGACTGATCGGCGATGGCCGAGGAAGGGGCCGAGCTGGCCGACCGACTGGCCGACCAGCGCTCGGCCGTCCAGCGCGAGCTCGAGGAGATCGAGCTGCTGATGCGCCAGGCGCGGACCGAAGCGGATCGGCATGCCACGCGGCGCGAGTCGACCGCCGAGCGGCTGCAGGCGCTGATGGAGGAGCACGGCGTGCCACAGCCGGTCCGGGAGGCGCACGAGCAGCTGATGCTGCAGCACCAGCGCAGCGGTTTGATGAGCGCCCAGCTCGAGGTGCTCGAGGGCAAGCAGCGGGTGCTCGAGCGGCTGATGGCCACGCTCGAGGACGTCGGTGCGACGCTCGGCGGCATGGCCCGCGATGAGACGCCGGCGGTCCCTGGGAACGGCGCCGAACGGCCAGCAGCGGGCCCGGCCGGCGGCGCCCACTCGCGTACGGTGCTGGCCGCCCAGGAGGAGATGCGCCGCGCGATTGCCCGGCAGATGCACGACGGACCGGCCCAGAGCATCGCCAACATCGCCCTCCAGGCGGAGGTGGTGCAGCGGCTGATGGCCCGCCAGCCCGACGCCGCCGAGCGTGAGATCGGCGAGCTGCGACAGATGGTCCAGCACGCCCTCGAGGCGACCAAGAGCTTCATCTTCGACGTGCGGCCGATGGTCCTCGACGACCTCGGCCTCGTGCCCACCTTGCGCCGGGCCGTCAGCCAGCGTCAGCGAGCGAGCGGCGTGGCGGTACGCTTCGAATCGGTCGGCGCTGATCGGCGGCTCGAGCCAGAGGTCGAGACACAGCTCTTCCGGATCCTTGACGACGCGCTGGCAGGCCTGCTCGGCCGCCGCCCGGTCGAGGTCGTGCTGCGTCTCAATTGGACCGATGAGGAGCTAAGCCTGGCCATGCGCAGCCGGCCGCCTTCCGGCGCAGCCGAGGTCAGCATCGACCTGACGTCCGCCCAGCCGAGCGTGCCCTCCGCGCTGGCCGATATGATCCGCGACCAGGACGCCGACGATGCCGCCCGGGAGGACGTTCGGCGCCAGGCGTATGGCCTTGCCTCCGAGCTCCTGGACGACCTAGAGCAGCGCGCTCGCGCGGTCGGCATCCAGCTGCTGGCGATCGACGGCGGACTACGCCTGGAAGGGCTTGTGAAGCACGCCAACGGCACCAGATAGGACAGGACTCCTTTCCCATACCAAAGGCGCGTGGCCGACCGTAGCGTTTGGGCCGGTCCCGAGATTGCCGGGCTCAACCAACCAACGGAGGTCAAGGAATGCTCCAGCTGTATCGCCTGTTCAAGGGCGACGAGCGCGGCCAGGGACTGGCAGAGTACGCGCTCATCCTGGCCCTGATCGCGGTCCTCGCGATCGTGGCGGTCACCTTCCTGGGTGGCCAGATCAACGCCATCCTGTCGGACGTCGGCAACAAGATCTAAGCGCTCCGTCCGAGGGATACGAGAGGGGACGCCGGCCGAAGGGGCCGGCGTTTCTTCATATCCGGGCCCTGCTAGCATCCGGGTCATGTCGATCCGGCACAACCGCCCGCGCGCGCCACGCGCCTCCGGCCAGGCACTGGCTGAGTACGTGCTCATCGTGGCGCTGATCGCCGTCGTCGCCCTCGTCGCGCTGAGCTTCTTCGGGACCCAGCTGAGCGACATCCTCTCGACCATCGGCGACACGATCAACCCCTGATCCGTGTCGCGGCGCCGGTGGGCGCGCGGACACGCGAATCGGCCGAGCTAGTGGTACGAGTGGGTCATTCCTCGCCCCTGGCCCGTGGTGCACCTTTGCACCGCCGGCTCGATCCGGCGCATGGTGGGGAGCCCATCCCCAAGCGCAGCGGAGCGGTACCGACCTCTCCTCCTCGGGTCGGTACCGCTCTTCTGTTTCCGCCACAAAAGAGTTGCCGGCGCGCACGGTCCTAGGCCTTTCGTACAGTCGAATCGCCTGTGGTCCGAGCCTAGAGTCGGTGACACCTGTCACAACTCACCTCGGGAGTCAGTCCTTTGAAGCGCTCTAACCGCGTCGTTCTGATGTTCGGGGTCGCACTCGCCGCCATCGCCTTCGTCGGCGTGCTGGCGATCGGCTCACTTGGCGGCAACAACGAGCCCCCGCCGGTCGAGACCGTGCAGGTGGTCGTGGCCACGGCCGACGTGCCCCTGGGTACGCAGCTGACGGCCGACATGCTGGGCACGCAGGAGCGGCCGATCCCGCAGGCGGCCGGCACGTTCCAGTCGCCCGACGAGCTGATCGGTCGGGTCATCCGGCGCAGCGCGTCGGCCGGTCACGTGCTGCGCGACACCGACTTCGACGGCGGCGCGCCGCAGGCTGACATCGCGTCGACGATCGGCCCGGGCCTGCGCGGCATCGCCGTCGCGCTGGACAAGGTCGACGGCGTTGGCTACCTCGTCCAGCCGGGCGACCGAGTGGACGTCGTGCTCACGACCTCGACCGACGACACGCCGATTGCCATCCCCAACCCGCTCTATCCAAACGAGAGCGGCGATCCGCTGATCCTGCTCGACGATTGGCTGAACAACACCAGCGTCAAGGTCCTCGTCCAGAACGTGCAGGTGGTCGGCCTCATCCGCCCGACCTCCGCCGAGCCGACCAACGAGCAGGCCGCCGCCGCCGACCCCGGCCAGGTGATCGCCATCCTGGCGGTCACGCCGCAGCAGGTCGAGCTGGTGCGCTTCGCCCAGCAGGCGGGCACCGTGTCAGTCGTCATGCGCTCGCCGTATGACAGCACGGCTGGCGACGTGCCCACCACCGGCATCACCCTGCGCGAGCTGATCACCGTCCACGGCGTCCTGCCGCCACAGCCCGTCCAGCCCTGATCTGCGGGGCGGGGACAAGCACTCACCAGCGGGCAGGCAGAGATGGCTGATCGAATCCGGGTCGTCATCGTTGATGACATCCCCGAGACGCGTGAGCACCTGACCAAGCTGCTCGGCTTCGAGCCGGACATGGAGGTCGTGGGCAGCGCCGGCTCGGGCGCCGAGGCGCTCGAGATGGCAGATGCGCTGCGCCCGAATGCCCTGCTGCTCGACATCAACATGCCCGAGATGGACGGCATTGCGACCGCCGAGAGGCTGGTCAGCCGCGCACCCACGACGGCGGTGATCATGATGAGCGTCCAGGGCGAGGCCGACTACCTGCGCCGGGCGATGCTCGCCGGCGCGCGCGAGTTCCTGGTCAAGCCGTTCAGCTCAGATGAGCTGGTCGCGTCGATCCGCCAGGTCGTGTCGCGCGAGCGCGAGAAGCTCAGCCGCGTCGCGCTCAGCGCCGAGTCGAGCGAGCGTGCCGAGCCGGACACTCGGAGCGGCCGGATGATCACCCTCTTTGCCGCCAAGGGCGGCGTCGGCCGGACGACCCTGGCGGTCAACCTGGCAGCAGCGGCAATGAGCCTCGGCCAGCGCGTCGTGCTGGTCGACGGCAGCCTGCAGTTCGGCGACATCGGGATGATGCTCAACCTCGATCCCAAGAACAAGTCGATCGTCGATGTCGCACGCGCCGCCGCGGCCGGCGAGCCCGATCCGCTCGAGGGCGCGCTCGTCCGCCACAGCACCGGTCTCGACGTGCTGATGGCCCCGCCCAGCCCCGAGATGGCCGAGCTGGTCACTAGCCAGGAGGTCGAGCGGGTGGCCAGTGCGCTGCGCAAGACGCACGACCTGATCGTCGTCGATGCCTGGCCGTGGCTGCACGACACGACGCTCGCGTTCCTTGATCAGTCGGACGTCATCCTGGCCATGCTCACCCTCGAGATCACGAGCATCAAGAACTGCCGCCAATTCCTGGCCGTGGTCGATCAGCTCGGCTACGAGCGGGATAAGGTCGAGCTGCTGCTCAACCGCTCTGACGCCGCCTACGGCATCCGTGCGCAGGACGTCGAGCGGTCCATCGGCCGGCACATCGAGCACAGCATCGTCTCCGACGGCCGGACAGTCGTGACATCGCTCAATCGCGGCCAGCCATTCGTGCTCGCCGCACCGCAGGCGAAGGTCAGCCAGGACGTCATGAAGGTTGCCCGTGCGCTGGCAACGCCGCGGCCGGCGACCACGGCCGAGAAGCAATCAGATAGCAAAGCGCCCGCCGGCCAGCGGAGGTCACTGCTGGCATGGCGCTGATCAACCTGACCCACCCGTCGAAGCCACAAGCCTGGAGGAGCACGCCCGATGTCGCTGCTTAGGAGGATCGAGAGCGCCCGGCCGGCCAGCGAGGGCGCGCCGCCGATCGCCGATGACGGTGCGAGCGCAAACCTGCCGGCCGTGCCCAACACGCCAAACGCGCCGGCCGAGGCCGGCACCCGTGCGCCCGGTCCGCGGATGCTCAGCCAGGTGCCGCTGCGCGAGAACTTCCGCGACGCCAAGCTGCGCATCCAGCAGCGGGTGATTAGCGACCTCAACCCGAAACTCGACCTGGCCAACCAGATCGAGGTCCGGCGCGAGATCGAGGAGACCTTCGGCCGCGCCCTCGACGATGAGGGACTGGCGCTGACACGCGCCGAGCGGGCGCGGATGCTAGAGCAGATCACCGATGAGATCGTCGGCCTTGGCCCGCTCGAGCCGCTGCTGCGCGACGAGAGCATCAGCGAGGTGATGGTCAACGGCGCGCGCCAGGTCTACATCGAGCGTGCCGGCAAGATCGAGCTGACCAACATCACCTTCCAGAACGACGAGCACGTGATGCGCATCATCGACCGCATCATCAGCCCGATCGGACGGCGCATCGACGAGTCGAGCCCGATGGTCGACGCCCGCCTGGTGGACGGCTCGCGCGTCAACGCGATCATCCCGCCGATCAGCCTGGTCGGGCCGGTGCTGACCGTGCGCAAGTTCGCGGCCTCGCCGCTGACGACGGACGACCTCATCCGCTACGGCACGGCCACGCCGGACATGTTCGACTTCCTGCGTGCCTGCGTCGAGGCGCGGCTCAACATCTTCGTCTCCGGCGGCACCGGCTCAGGCAAGACGACGATGCTCAACGTGCTCAGCTCGTTCATCCCCAACGGCGAGCGGATCGTGACCATCGAGGACGCGGCCGAGCTCCAGCTCCGCCAGGAGCACGTGGTCACGCTCGAGAGCCGGCCGCCCAACATCGAGGGCCAGGGCGCCATCCCCATCCGCGAGCTGGTGCGCAATGCGCTGCGCATGCGGCCTGACCGGATCATCGTCGGGGAGTGCCGCAGCGGCGAGGCGCTGGACATGCTCCAGGCAATGAACACCGGCCATGACGGCTCGATGTCCACCGGCCACGCCAACACCCCGCGCGACATGCTCAGCCGCCTCGAGACGATGGTCCTGATGGCCGGCGTGGACCTGCCCCTGCGGGCCATACGCGAGCAGGTCTCATCAGCCGTCGACCTGATCGTCCACCAGGACCGGCTGCGCGACGGCGCGCGCAAGATCACTGCCATCACCGAGGTGCAGGGCATCGAGGGTGATGTGATCGTGATGCAGGACGTCTTCAGCTTCGAGCAGACGGGCGTCATCGACGGCAAGGTCGAGGGCCGGCTGCGGCCGACAGGTGTCCGGCCGCGCTTCGCCGAGAAGTTCGCGGCGATGGGCATCCACCTGCCGCCGGGCCTGTTCGGGCAGGCGGTCTGAGATGACTGCGGACATGCTCACCATCGGCGTTGCCCTGCTGGCCGCGCTGGCAGTGCTGTTGATCTTCGCCGCGCTGGCCAGCGGCTCCTCGGTCAACGAGCGTCTGCGCCGCTATGCCTCGGCCGAGCCTGACAAGGCCACCGAGGCGGACAAAGCCGCCCGCCCGAACCTTGGCGAGCTCCTCTCGTCGTCGAACGCGCTGGTCAACCTGAATCGCGCTGTCGAGAACAAGGACTGGGGCGCCCACATGGCCCGCGAGCTGGCCCGCGCCGACCTCGCGCTCAAGCCGAGCGAGTACCTCGCGGTACGTGCCGGCGCGCTCCTCGGCGTGCCGATGGCGATGGTCGCGCTCAGCCCGGTCGTCTCAACGCTCAACAACCCACTGTTCTGGGCGGGCGGCCTGGTCGTGGGCTTCATGCTGCCGCGGCTGTGGGTCAACCGGCGCAAGGCCAAGCGGCTGAAGGCGTTCAACAGCGGGCTCGCCGATACGATCACGCTGCTGTCCAACGCGCTGCGCGCCGGCTCCTCGTTCCTGCAGGCGATCGAGATGGTCGTGCGCGAGACGCAGCCGCCCATCTCGACCGAGTTCGGCCGGGTCATCCGCGAGGTCAACCTCGGCCTGCCCCTCGAGCAGGCGCTGGCCAACATGACTCGCCGCGTCCGCTCCGACGACCTTGACCTGATGGCGACCGCGATCACCATCCATCACCAGGTCGGCGGCAACCTGGCGGAGATCCTCGACTCGATCGCCTTCACGATCCGCGAGCGCGTGCGCATCAAGGGCGAGATCAAGACCCTGACCGCGCAGCAGCGAATGTCCGGCTACGTCGTGGGCTTCCTGCCCATCGCACTGGTGCTGCTGATCAGCGTCATGGCGCCTGACTTCCTGCAGCCGCTCTTCCTCAAGCCGCCTGAGGTCTTCGGCGTGCCGCTAGGCATGATCGCCCTCGGGTTCGGCGGTTTCATGATGCTGATCGGCTTCGTGGCCATTCGGCGCATCGTCGACATCGAGGTCTGATTCGATGCTCATCCCGCTCATCCTTGCCCTCGCCGCCGCCGGCGGCGTGCTGCTCATCGTCGCCGCCGTGGTCGGCTCGCGGCCAATGGATCCCGTCCAGGCCAGGCTCAGCCAGCTCGGGTCGATGCAGGCTCGGACGCTCGAGGAGATCGAGCTCCAGCAGCCGTTCTTCGAGCGCACCGTCCGACCGCTGCTCGGTCGGCTGACCGGCTTCGCCTCGCGCCTGGCCAGTCCCAAGCGCGTAAGTCGGACCGACCGCCGGCTGATGATGGCCGGCAACCCTGGCAACCTGCGAACGATCGACTTCCTGGCCCTCAAGCTGCTCGTCGCCGGCATCGCCGGCGGGATCGGGTTCTTCGTCGGCCTGGCCATGGGCGGCGGATTCGGGATGGCCGCAATGTTCGGCCCGGCCGCCGGCGTGCTCGGGTTCATGCTGCCCGAGATCTGGCTGTCGCGGCACATCAAGGAGCGCCAGCGGCTGGTGCTGCTGGCGGTGCCTGACACGCTCGACCTGCTGACCATCTCAGTCAAGGCCGGCCTGTCGTTTGATGGCGCGCTGACCAAGGTCGTGGAGAAGACTCCGGGCCCCCTGTCCGACGAGTTCCGTCGCGCCTTGGCTGAGGTCCGCGTGGGACGCACGCGGCGCGATGCGCTACGCGATCTGGTCGAGCGGACCAATGTCCAGGCGCTGACCAACTTCATCGGCGCGATCATCCAGGCCGAGCAGCTGGGCGTCTCGATCAGCAAGGTGCTGCAGGTCCAGTCCGAGCAGCTGCGCATCGAGCGCCGCCAGCGCGCCGAGGAGATGGCCGCCAAGGCGCCGATCAAGATGCTCTTCCCGCTCGTCGGCTGCATCTTCCCCTCGATCTTCATCGTGCTCCTGGCGCCGGCGATCATCCTGATCATGGTCAACCTGGGATAACGCCCTTGAGCGCCGGCGCCACGACCAGCGTCGAACGCCCAGCTGCGCGCACGTCGGAAGGCGCCAGACTCGTGCTGTGCGCGATCGACGACGGGCGGCTGCTGTGCGGCCGGGTGGCAATCGCCGGCTCGTTCGCGGCGCGCTCGGTCGGTCTCATCGGACGGCGCGGGCTTGATCCCGACGAGGGTCTGTACCTGCCCGGCACGAGCTCGATCCACATGCTCTTCATGCGCTTTCCGATCGATTGCCTGTTCCTGTCACGGCCGGCAGCCGATGGTTCGCGCCGGGTGACTGCCGTCCGCCACGGGCTCAAGCCGTGGCGCGGCGTCGTCTGGCACGTCCGCCGAACCGAGGGGGTCATCGAGCTCGCCGCCGGCACGCTAGCCAGGAACGGGACTCAAGTGGGTGACGTCGTCCGGCTCGAGCGCTCCGTCACGAGCTGAACTGTCGGCCGCCGCCGCCAGGCGGCGAGGGCCGGCTCACCCCTGTCCGGCGCGGCGAACGGCAGCAGCATGCCCGCCAGGCCGATCACCGGCAACGCCCAGGTCATGCCCAGCACCGGCGTCCAGACGAGCAGTGGCAGCGCCAGCCCCCAGATTCGGCCGCGCCCGGCGAGGAAGGCGGCCGGCACGATCAGCTGGGTCAGGTAGTGGTCCCACAGCAGTGGCGACACAAAGAGCGTGGCCATGGAGACGACCACGAAGCTCAGCTCCCGGTCGCGGCGCAGGCTGAGCAGCGAGGCCGCGGCGGCGATGGCGTACGTTGCCAGCAACGCGCCCGACACCAGCAACGACGGTGCCCCGTATCCGAGCAGGATTGAGGCCAGGTCGACGTTGTTCGGCACGCCGGTCACGGCGCCCAGGTTGCGCAGCACGGCCAGGTAGTCGAGATACGGCCCCAAGCCGATCAGCGGCAGCGTCAGCAGCACGATGACGCCCGCCCCGCCCACGGACCAGGCCAGCGGCAGCCAGCGCCGGCGCGCGGCCCACCACAGCAGGAACAGGCCCATCGTGGGCCGGGCGAAGAGGGACAGCGCCACGGCCAGCGCGCCGGCCGGCCGGTCGAGGTAACGCCACGCGACGATCGTCAGGAAGGTGATCACCAGGCTGACGTTGCCCAGCGCGAGGTCGATAAGGACCACCAGCGACAGGCCACCGACGCCGATCAATGCCACGCGCAGCCGCCACGAGACAGGCATCAGCAGCGCGCCGCCTATCAGCAGCCCCACCCGAAGCACCAGCCACAGGTCGGTCGCGGCCGCGCTGCCGAGCAGGGTCATGGGCCAGGCGAGCAGTGAGGGCAGCGGCGAGTATAGGTACAGACCGGCCGGACCCGGGCTGAAGGGCCCGGCCAGGGTCGCGGCCAGGTACGGCGTGCCCGTCTCGGCCAGCCGCAGCGCGGCGCCGTAATAGGCCATGAAGTCGAAGCCCCAGGCACGGCTGAGGGGCAGGATGGGCAGTGCCAACGCAACCACGATCAAGCCGACGGCGCAGAGCGCCATCGCCGCCGCATCGCGCCACAGCTCGGGGTTGCGCAGCGCCAGCCCGGAACGCTTGCCACGGCGCTGCATCGAGCCGATGATAAGCCGGCGCTAAGTGGCACGCGGCATGCTGCGCGCCATGCAACGGCTCATCGACATGCTCATCCCGCCGGTCTGCCCCGGCTGTGGCCACGAGGGCGAGGCACCGTGCCGCGGCTGCCTGGACCGGATGGGCCGGCGGCTCGGCGAGCCGGCGGGCTTGCCGCTCGGGCTGGCCGGCAGCCAGCCGGCAGGCATTGTCCAGCTCGAGTGGTGCGGCCCGTACGCTGGCGCCGCGCGCGACTGCCTGCACGAGCTGAAGTACGACGGCGAGCAGCGGCTGGCGGGCCCGCTCGGCCGTTTGATGGCGGAGCGCTGGCGCAGGGCCGGCGTAGGTGGCGACGTGCTCGTGCCGGTGCCGGTCCATGCCGCCCGGCGACGCGATCGCGGCTTCGACCAGGCTGAGCTGCTTGCCGGCTCGATCGCGCAGGCGCTCGGGCTGGCGGTCGTGCCCGCCCTGGCGCGCAGCGCCCGAACCACCGCCCAGCACTCGCTCGGCCGCGAGGCGCGCGAGCGCAACGTCGGCCGCGTCTTCGCGGTGCCGGCGCGCCACGAGGCTGCGGTACGCGGCCGGTGGATCATCCTGGTTGACGACGTGTCCACGACCGGCGCGACGCTGGCCGCCTGCGCTGACGCCCTGTACGCGGCCGGTTCGCGCGCCGTGTCTGCGCTCGCCCTGGCGCGCGAGCGCTAGATCGGCCAGCCCTCGCGGGGCAGCAGGCCGTAGATCCCGCCGCTGCGCTTCATGAAGCCCTCGTCGACGAGGTAGCGGCGCAGCGATACGACATCGGCGTGGCGCAACGCCAGGCGCATGTTGACCTCATTCTTCGGGTGCTGGCGGGTGACGCTGCGGCGCCTCAGGCGGGACCGTGCCGCAAGGTCCGCGCCGGAGATCGGGCGACCCTCCGCCAGCGCGGCCAGGATGCGCAACCGCGCTACGTCCGAAAGAGCCCTCAGGGCAGTCATGAGCTCGGCATCCACGATCGCGCAACGATAGGCGGTGGCCTGAGTGCGCGTCCAGGTGGCGCCGCGGCACTACGATCGCGCCGGACATGAGCACGCAGCCTGGCCACGACGCGCGCCTGATCGGCCTGCACCTGCCACTCGGTGGCGGCCTGCTCAAGGCCGCCGATCGCGCCAGCGTGATCGGCGCGCGCACGATCCAGGTCTTCACTGACAATCCCACGGCCTGGCGGCGTCGGTCCGGTTTGCCGGCGCAGCTGGCGGAGTTCCGCGCCCGGCTGGCTGGGCACGGCATCGGCCCGATCGCCGTCCACGCGCCGTATCTCGTCAACCTGGCCGGCGCAGATGCCGAGTTCTGGCAGCGCTCGGTGGCGACGCTGGTCAACGACCTGGCCGTGGCCGAGGCCTTCGGCGCCCGCTTCCTCAATGTCCACGCCGGCTCGCATCGCGGGCACAGCCGAGTAGACGGCATCCGGCGGCTGGGCGAGGGCATCGCGCGGGTGCTCCGCGAAGCACCCGCGGCGGCCGATCGGGAGGCGCGGCCACTGCTGGTCGTGGAGAACTCGGTCGGCGCCGGCGAGACGGTGGGCAACACGCTCGAGGAGCTGGCCGAGGTGGTCGCCGCGGCCGATCGCTTTGGCGCGCCAATCGAGCGCGTCGGGGTCTGCCTCGACACCGCTCACCTGTGGGCCTACGGCTATCGGCTCGACAGACCCAAGGCAGTGGACGTGCTGGCGGAGCGGGCGCATGAGCTGCTCGGCGATCGGCTGGTCATGATCCACCTCAACGATGCCCGGACGGCCTGCGGCTCGCGGGTTGATCGGCACGAGCACATAGGCGCCGGCCAGATCGGAGCGGCGGCGATCCGGCGGTTGCTCGAGCATCCGCGCCTCGGGCGCCTGCCGACCGTCCTCGAGACGCCGGGCATGGACGCGGGCTACGACCTCGTCAACATGGAGCGGGTGCGGTTGCTGCTCGCCGGCAACGAGCGGCTGCCGGTCCTGCCACCGGAGGCATTCCAGACGCGCGGATCGCGCTCGCGCAGCGCCCCGCCGGCCGCCGACGAAGCCTGACCGGGACCGCCCTGCGGTGCAGCCCGCGAGACAGGGATTGGGCCGCACCGGACCGCACCTCAAAGCCCTCGACCGCTGCACCGTACGGCCCGCATGGGAGCCGTACCAAGGGCCTATATCGGTGGCGCATGCGAGCACCGGATGATGCCCCCGTCGCCAGCGAAGCGGCCGGGAAGAGGGGGCCCGCACAGCCGTCACCGGAGAGTGAATCCAGCGATGAGCGTCCAGAACGGACGGGCCTTCAACGAGTGGTTGAGGACCCAGCTGAAGGCGAAGAAGATGTCGCAGCGCCAGCTGGCGCAGCAGTCTGGTGTCGATCACTCGACGATCTCGCGCCTCGTGCGCGGCGACCGGACACCCTCGCTCGGCACTGCCTCGAAACTGGCCCGCGGCCTGCGTGAGCTGCGTGACGAGACTGACGCGCCGCAGTACTTCGGGCTAATGGGTGCCGCCGTCAGCCATCCGACCGCGCGCGTCGAGTACGCCCTGCGCGCCGACGACCTGCTGAGCGAGCCGCAGGTCCGCCAGGTGATGGAGTACTACCTCGCGTTGCGCATGCGCCGACTGGCCGCTGCCCGGCAGGGGATCGCCGGCACCACCGCGCACCTGACCAACACACGCACAGCCGACCGCTGATTTCACGCGCCGGCCGTGCCCCCGGCGCGCGAAACGAGACCTCCGCCCTAGGCGATGCCGGTTTATCTGGGGACCGGCATCGCTCTTCTTTGTGGCCCGCGCCTCACGCGTTCGGCTGGAAGTCCGCCTCGCGCCGCCGCCGGCCACCCTTCGTCTTGCGCGACAGCACGTAAGCGACGCTGCCCAGGATGATGATCGACAGCACGCTGATCGCCCGGTCCACGACGGTGATCGCCACCGCGTCGCTCTCCGGCACGCCGTAGATCAGGGTCAGGATGCCGACCACGCCGAGCTCGACGACGCCCAGCCCAGCGGGCGTGAACGGGATCGCCGTCAGCAGCGAGGCCGCGAGGGCAACGAAGAACGCGCCGCTGATGCCCAGGTGGACCTCCGTGAAGTTGAGCGCGGTGATGACGAGCAGCAGGCGCATCGCCTCTGTCGCCCAGATCAGCGCCGTCACGATCGCCAGCCATGGCACCTGGCGCTTGCCGACCGAGAAGACGCCCTCCTCGAAGCGATCGTAGTACTCGAGCATCTTCTGCTTTGCCGGCACCGGCGCCCGGACGATCAGCCGACGGCCGAAGTTGCGCACCGTGTACAGCCCGATGCTCAGGCCGAACACAACGGCCAGGCCTATCCCGAAGACCAGCTGCACCTCGGCCGGCAGACCCGCCCGAAAGCTCCAGAAGCCCGCCGCAAGGCCGAGGATTGCGATGGCGAAGAGATCGAAGATGCGCTCGATGAAGACCGTGCCGAAGGTCCGGCTGAGCGAGACCAGGAAGTTCGCCCGCAGCAGCCAGGCGCGGTAGACATCGCCGAGCTTGGCGGGAACGAGGCAGTTGACCAGCCAGGACAGGAACATGATCTCGGTTGAGTCGCGCAGCCCGATGCGCGTGCCGGCGCCCCGCAGCAGCAGCTGCCAGCGATAGCCGCGCAACGGAAAGCCCAGGTAGTAGACAGCAAACGCCGCCACCAGCAGCCACGGATCGGCCCCGCCAATCCGGGCCAGCGCCTCCTCGAGCCGGAAACCCGGCAGCTGCGTCACGAGCAGCCCCAGCAGGATGATCGGCAGCACGATCGAGACGATCGTCCGCGGGTCGCGCAGCCGCCGGCCGAGTGACAGCTGCTCCCGCTCGACCGCCTCCTCAGCCGAGCTCATGCTCGACGCCTGGTTCGTGCCGCCTTCCATCAGCCGCGCGCCGGCGTCGGCTGGATGCGCCTATTCCCGCGCAGCCACTGGACGCCCTTGGAGATGGGCATGCCCAGGCGGACGAGACGTGACGCACGGCCGGTGACGAGCTCCGTGCCCGCCGCCAGTGCGGCGCGCAGCCCGGCAGCCGAGGAGAGGTCGCCGTGCAGGATCGTGTAGGCCACGCCCACCTCCATGAGCGTGTGGGCATCGGTCGCAGCGACCGCCGGCAGGCCCGCGTCGTGTGCCAGCTCGGCCGCACGAAGGTTGCCGTCGCCAACCATCACCCGCGCGTTGTAGGCCTCGACGTAGTCGACCAGCTCGAGCAGCGCATGCCAGTCGCCGCCAGCGTTCCAACGTGCGCCCGATGACCTGAACCGGTCAAAAGGATGGGGCAGGCCCACGACGCCGCCCTGCTCGCGGATCGCCTGGACCGTGTCAAGCGCTGGCATGCCCGGGGCGACCGGCCGGGCAAGGTACAGCCCGATCAGGTCGCCACCCTGGCTGCGCACCTCCTGGCCGACAATGACCGTCAGCTCTGGCGGCGCGGCGTCGCGGCCGGCGAGCGCGCCGCCGATCCGCTCGTGATCGGTGATCGCGAGGTGCGTCAGACCGCGTGCGGCGGCCGCACGAACGACGGCCGCCGGGCTCGCGAGGCTGTCGAAGGAGGCCGAGGTATGGCAGTGCAGGTCGGCGAAGACCCGCTGCCCTGGCACCGCGCCCGTGGCCAGGCCGGGCATTGGCAATCTCAGATCTTCTGCACCAGCGACTTCTTGAAGAAGTCGAAGTGCTCGAGCGCCAGGCCGGTGCCCAGGGCGACGCAGTTGAGCGGATTCTCTGCGACGTGGCAGGGCACGCCGGTGACCTGGGTCAGCAGGCGGTCGATGTTGCGCAGCAGCGACCCGCCGCCGGACATGACCATGCCCTTGTCGATGATGTCGCTCGACAGCTCCGGTGGCGTCTCCTCCAGGACGTTGCGCACCGTGGCAACGATCTGCTGGAGTGGTGCTTCGAGGGCCTCGGTCACCTCCGAGCTGGTCAGCGGGATCGTTCGCGGCAAGCCCGCGATGAGGTCGCGGCCGCGAACGTCCATGTGCAGCTCGCGCTCCAGCGGCAGCGCCGTGCCGATGGTTATCTTGACCTCCTCGGCCGTGCGCTCGCCGATCATCAGGTTGTACTTCTTGCGCACGTAGCTGGCGATCGCCTCATCGAAGCGATTGCCGCCGACGCGGACCGAGCGAGCGACGACGATGCCCCCCAGCGAGATGACCGCGATCTCGCTCGTGCCGCCGCCGATGTCGATGATCAGGTTGCCTGACGGGCTGCTGATGGGCACGTTGGCGCCGATCGCCGCCGCCAGCGGCTCCTCGATCAGGTAGGCCTCGCGGGCTCCCGCCTTGAGCGCGGCGTCGCGCACGGCGCGCTTCTCGACGCTGGTCACGCCCGAAGGCACGCTGATCATCACGTCCGGCTTGGTGAACGAGCGGCCGGCCTTCTTGATGAAGTAGCGCAGCATCGCCTCGGTGATGACGTAGTCGGCGATGACGCCATCCTTCATCGGCCGGATTGCGCTGATGTTGCCCGGCGTGCGGCCGATCATCTCGCGCGCCTCGTCGCCGACGGCGACGATGTGGTTGTCGTCGCTGACCGCGACGACGCTTGGTTCCTGGATCACGACGCCCCGCCCCTTGACGTAGACGAGGATGTTGGCCGTGCCCAGGTCGATGCCGATCTTCATGCTGAGATGCCTGCCTGACTGTCAGAGACGAGCTCGACCTGCGCGCCCAGGTCGAGGAACTTGCGCTCGATGTTCTCATACCCCCGGCGGACGTGATGTCCGCCGTGAATGAGGCTCTCGCCCTGCGCGGCGAGGGCGGCGACGATGAGTGAGGCGCCGGCCCGCAGGTCGCCCATCTCGACCTCCGCGCCGTGCAACGGCGAGGGCCCGTGGATCAGCGCGTTGTGGTCGTCGACGAGCTCGACCCGCGCGCCGAGGCGACCGAGCTGTGACAGCCACTCGAGGCGGTCTTCGAAGATCGTCTCATGGAGGCGGCTCGTGCCGCGCGCCTGGCTGAGCAGCACTGACGTGGGCGGCTGCAGGTCAGTGGCCAGGCCGGGATAGGGCGCCGTCGCGACGTCGCTGGCGCGGTACTCGTCGCTGCCCGGCGGCGCGCCGCGGACCTCGATCGTGTCACGGCCGCAGGCGACCGCGACCCCCGTCTGGGCCATCACCTCGAGGAAGGCGCCCAGGTGCTCGCATGGCGCGGATTCGAGCGTCACCTCGCCGCCGGTGACCGCCGCGGCGACGACGAACGTGCCCGCCTCGATGCGGTCGGAGATGATCTGGTGATCGGCGCCGCGCAGCCGCCGTCGCCCGCTGACGACGATCGTGTCCGGGGCGGTGCGAGATACCTCGGCGCCCATCTTCTGCAGGAAGGCGATCAGGTCGTCCACCTCGGGCTCCCGGGCGGCGGGCCGGATGGTAGTCGTGCCGTCGGCAAGCACGGCGGCCAGGATGGCGTTCTCAGTGCCCATCACGGTCACCTGCGGGAAGGTCAGCTCAGCGCCGCGCAGCCGGCCCGGCGCGCGGGCGAAGTAGTAACCGTTGCGGTAGTCGATCTCGGCGCCCAGCGCGCGCATCGCGTCGACGTGCAGGTTGACCGGACGCCGCCCGATGCGGTCGCCGCCGGGGTTGCTGATGATCACCCGCCCGAAGCGCCCAAGCAGCGGCCCGAGCAGGATGAACGAGGCGCGCATCTTGGCCGCCGCCTCGAGTGGCACGAAGAGCCATTCGACGTCCCCGGCGGCGACCTCGTACGTCCCCTCGGCCGGGTGGTCGACGGTCACGCCCAGGTCCTGCAGCACGCCGGCCATGACGCGCACGTCCTCGATCTCAGGCACGTTCGTGAAGCGGCAGCGCTCGCCGGTCAGCGTTGCCGCGGCGAGCATCTTGAGCGCTGCGTTCTTGCTGCCGCTGACCCGCAGGCGACCGCGCAGCGGGCGGCCGCCGGTGACGCGGAACGCCTGCGGCGCGACGGGCGGTGCCTGGTACTCCCAGTGGAAGAGTCGATCGCCGGCCAAGGGGCTACCCGCGCGAGCGCGGACCCTCCCGCCGGCGCCGCTCGGCGACACGGATGCGCAGCAGCGCTCGCTGCAGCGCGGCACGGGCACGGGCCAGGTCTGCCGGCTCCTCGAAGCCCTCGGCCAGGGCACGCTCGGCCTCGCGGCGTGCCTCCTCCGCGGCCTCCAGGTTGATCTCCGATGCCATGTCCGCCGTCTCGGCCATGACAACGACCTTGTCCGGGCGGACCTGCAGGAAGCCACCGGCGATGGCGAAGAACTCCTCCTCGCCGCCGCGCCGGATGCGCAGCTCGCCCACGCCAAGCGTCGTCAGCAGCGGCGCATGATGCGGCAGCACGCCCAGCTCGCCCTCGATGCCTGGGCAGACCACGCTGTCGACCTCCTCGCTGAAGGCGAGGCGCTCGGGCGTGACGATCTCGAGCAGGAGGGTCACTCGCCCTTCTCCAAGCGGGCGGCGTTCTCGCGCACGTCGTCGATCGTGCCGGCAAGGAAGAACGCCTGCTCGGGCAGGTCGTCAGCGTTGCCGTCGAGGATGTCCTTGAACGAGGCGACGGTGTCGCGGATCGGCACGTACTTGCCCTCACGGCCGGTGAAGACGGCGGCAACGAAGAACGGCTGGCTCATGAAGCGCTGCAGCCGGCGGGCGCGCGAGACGGTCTGCTTCTGCTCCTCTGACAGCTCGTCGATGCCCAGGATGGCGATGATGTCCTGCAGGTCGCGGTATGCCTGCAGGATGCGCTGCACCTCGCGCGCCACGGCGTAGTGCTCCTGGCCGACGATGTTCGGGTCGAGCACGCGCGACGTCGAGGTCAGCGGGTCGACGGCCGGGTAGATGCCCAGCTCGGTCAGGTAGCGCTCGAGGCGGATCGAAGAGTCGAGGTGGCCGAAGGTCGTCGCCGGCGCCGGGTCGGTGTAGTCGTCAGCCGGCACGTAGATCGCCTGCAGCGAGGTGATCGAGCCCTTCTTGGTCGAGGTGATGCGCTCCTGCAGACCAGCCATCTCGGTCGCCAGGTTGGGCTGATAGCCGACTGCCGAAGGCATCCGGCCGAGCAGCGCGGAGACCTCCGAGCCCGCCTGCGTGAAGCGGAAGATGTTGTCGATGAAGAGCAGCACGTCGCGGCCCTCATCGCGGAAGAACTCGGCCATCGTCAGGCCGGTCAGGCCAACGCGCAGGCGCGCGCCCGGCGGCTCGTTCATCTGGCCGAAGACCATCACGGTCTTGTCAATGACGCCCGACTCGGTCATCTCGTGCAGCAGGTCGTTACCCTCGCGCGAGCGCTCGCCCACGCCGGCGAAGACCGAGTAGCCGCCGTGCTCCTCGGCGACGTTGCGGATCAGCTCCTGGATGATCACCGTCTTGCCCACGCCGGCGCCGCCGAAGACGCCGACCTTGCCGCCCTTGGCGAAGGGCGCGATCAGGTCGATGACCTTGATGCCCGTCTCGAAGACCTCGGTTGCCGTGGTCTGCTCATCGAAGGCTGGCGCGGCGCGGTGAATGGGATGAGTCTCACCGGCATCGACCTTGCCCTTGTCGTCGATCGGCTGGCCGAGCACGTTGAACACGCGGCCCAGCGTCGGCGGCCCGACGGGCACGCTGATCGGCGAGCCGGTGTCGACCGCGGTCGTCCCGCGGGCAAGCCCATCGGTCGTGGTCATGGCCACCGTCCGTACCCAGTTGTTGCCAAGGTGCTGCTGGACCTCGCAGATCAGCGATTCGCCAGGGCGCTGGATCTCGACCGCATTGAAGATCGCCGGCAGCGAGCCGGCGGGGAACTCGATGTCTACGACGGGGCCGGTGACGGCGATGACCCGCCCGCTGGCCGGTGCGGCAACTGCCATGTCTGCTTGCTCCTCCTGCGACGACCTAGAGCGCCTGCGCGCCGGTCGCGATCTCGATCATCTCGCGGGTGATGTTGGCCTGGCGGACCTTGTTGTAGGTCAGCGTCAGGTCCTCGATCAGCTCCTGTGCGTTCTCAGTGGCGTTCTTCATCGCGACCATCCGCGCCGACTGCTCGCTGGCGGTCACCTCGAGCACGGCCTGGAAGACGCGAGTGGCGACGTAGCGCGGCAACAGGTTGCGCAGCACCTCGTCAGGATTGGGCTCGAAGATGAACTGCCGGCCCGGGATGCCCTCGGCAGCAGTGTCGGACGGCTCGACCGGCAGCAGCCGATCGACGACCGGCCGCTGCGACAGCGTCGAGATGAAGCGAGGGTAGACCAGGTCGATCGTCGCGTACGTGCCGGCGATGTAGTCGTCGGTCAGCAGTCGCGCCAGCGGCACGACCTGGGCGAATGTCGGCCGATCGCCGAATCCATCGAACGAGGCCGCGATCGGCACCCTCGCGCGGCGCATCGCCGCCTGGCCCTTGCGGCCGACGGTCACCACGCGCAGCTCGCCTTCGTGCTCGGTGATCAGCTGGGCGGTGAAGCGGATGGTGTTCGTGTTGAGCGAGCCGGCCAGACCGCGGTCGGTCGTCAGCAGCACGACCGCCCGCGTGCCTCCTTCGCGCTTGGCCAGCAGCGGGTGCTCCTCCTCGCCCAGAACCGACGCCAGGTCAGCCAGGACCTCGTCGATCTTGTCCGCGTATGGCCGCGACTGAAGTGTCGAATCCTGTGCCCGCTTCAGCTTCGAGGCAGCGACGAACTGCATCGCGCGCGTGATCTGCTTGATGTTGCGCACCGACGCGATGCGTCGCCGGATCTCTCGCTGGCTGGGCATCGATCAGGCGCTGAAGGTCTGCTTGAACGATTCGGTGGCCGAGCGCAGGCCGTTGACGATCTCGTCGCTCAGCTCCTTCTTGTCGCCGAGCGCCGTGAGGAGCTCGGCGCGCTCGGCCTCGAGGAAGCGATAGAACTGCGTCTCGAACTCGCGGATGCGCGGCGTCGGCACGTCGTCAAGGAAGCCGTTGGTCACGACCCACAGGATCGCCACCTGCTTCTCGACCGCCAGCGGCTCGTACTGCGGCTGCTTCAGCACCTCCGAGGTCTTCTCGCCGCGGGTCAGCTGGTCGCGCGTGGCCTTGTCGAGGTCGGAGGCGAACTGGGCGAAGGCGGCCAGCTCGCGGTACTGGGCCAGGTCCAGCTTCAGCGGGCCGGCGACCTTCTTCATCGCCTTGGTCTGGGCCGCCGAGCCCACGCGCGAGACCGAGATGCCGACGTTGAGCGCCGGCCGCTGGCCGGCGTTGAACAGGTCCGATTCGAGGTAGATCTGGCCGTCGGTGATCGAGATGACGTTGGTCGGGATGTAAGCCGACACGTCGTTGGCCTGCGTCTCGATGATCGGCAGCGCCGTCAACGAGCCGCCGCCGAAGCCCTCGTTCAGCCGGGCCGCGCGCTCGAGCAGGCGGCTGTGGAGGTAGAAGACATCGCCCGGGTAGGCCTCGCGACCGGGCGGTCGGCGGAGCAGCAGCGACATCTCGCGATAGGCCCAGGCGTGCTTGGTCAGGTCGTCGTAGACGCATAGCGCGTCGCGGATGGACTGGCCGCCCAGCTCGATTCCGTTCTCCATTACCTCCTCGCCCATCGCGCAGCCTGAGTACGGGGCCAGGTACTGGAGTGGCGCTGGCTCCTCCGCGCCGGCGACGACGACGATGGTGTGGTTCATCGCGCCGTATTGCTCGAGCACGGCGACCGTCTTGGCCACCGTCGAGAGCTTCTGGCCGATGGCGACGTAGATGCAGACCATGCCCTTGCCGGCTTGGTTGATGATCGCGTCGATGGCTACGGCAGTCTTCCCCGTCTGCCGGTCGCCGATGATCAGCTCACGCTGGCCGCGACCGATCGGGATCAGCGCGTCGATCGCCTTGATGCCAGTCTGGACCGGCGTGTCGACCGACTTGCGGGTGATCACGCCAGGGGCGATGCGCTCGACCGGCCGCGTCCGCTTGGCGTTGATCGGACCCTTGTCGTCGAGTGGCCGGCCGAGCGGGTCGACCACGCGGCCGATCAGCTCCGGCCCGACGGGCACCTCGACCACGCGACCGGTGGTCTTGACCTGATCGCCTTCCTTGATCTGCTTGAAGTCGCCCAGGATGACCGCGCCGACCGTCTCCTCCTCGAGGTTCAGCGCCATGCCCATCACACCGCCCGGAAACTCGAGCAGCTCCGAGGCGAGCGCGTCACCCAGGCCGTACACCTGGGCGATGCCGTCCCCGACCTCGACGACGGTGCCCACTGAGCGCGTCTCGACGCCGGCCTCGAACTCGTCGATGGCGGACTTGATGATGGTCGTGATGTCGGCGGATCGGATGGCCATTGGGTCTCCTGTCAGGCGCTCGCGGTGAGCCTTGTGCGCAGTCTTTCGAGGCGGCCGCGGACGCTGCCGTCGATCAGCCGGTCGCCGAGGCGAACAGCGATGCCGCCGATGAGTGAGGGATCGACCTCGAGCGACAGCTCGACGCGCCCGCCGGCGATGTCGACCAGCCGCCGCTCCAGCTCGGCCACGTCGGTGTCAGACAGAGGCGCGGCGCTGATCGCCGTCGCCTCGACGACGCCGGCGCGGCGGTTGTACAGCCGGCGGAACTCCTCGGTGATGCGCGGCAGCTGCTCCAGCCGGCGGCGGCGCAGCACGAGCAGCAACAGGTTGCGCACCTGCGGCAGGGCATCCGCGCCGAGCGCGCCGGTGATCGCCGCGCTGCGCGTCTCCAGGGGCACCGCCGGATCCTCGAGCCGCCTGACCATCTGCCCATCCGCCAACGCCGCCGAGAACCGCTCCAGCTGCTCGCGCCACTGCTCGACGGTGCCGTCGCGCAGGGCGATCTCGAAAGCGGCCTCGGCGTAGCGGCGCGCGCTGGTCGTCGGGCGGGCCATCAGGCACCCCGCCCGGTCGAGCCCCGGCCGCGCGTTCCGCGCTCGGCTGCCACCTGGCCGAGGAACTCGTCGACAAGCCGGCGCTGACGGTCGTCGCTCATCGTCTCATTGATCACCCGGCCGGCAGCGAGCAGGGCCAGGTCGGCGACCTGGTCGCGAACGTCAGCCAGCGCGCGCAGGCGTTCGGCCTCGATGTCAGCCGTCGCCCGCTCGCGCAGGCGCTCGATCTCGGCTCGCGTCTCGGCCAGGTCACGCTCGCGCGACTCGTCGGCGACCTTCTGCGAGCGAGCGAGGACATCCTGTGCCTCCGTGCGGGCAGCGGCCAGCACGGCCAACCGCTCCTCCGCCGCGCGCTCGCGCTCCTGCCGCGCCGCGTCTGCATCACGCAGTCCCTGCTCGATGCGCGAACGGCGCTCCTCCAGCACCCCGCCGATCCGGCGAAAGGCGACGAAGTAGAGGATGGCCAGGAAGATCAGGAACGTCGCCGCCTGGGTGACGACCCAGAACAGGTTGATCTGGAAGCCGGTCTCGGCGTCGAAGACGGTCGTCAGGCCGTCGCCAAAGCTCGAGACCGCGGCGGCGAGCAAGATCATCGCCGGCTCTCTCTATGCTGCCGTCTAGCCGAGGAAGATGGCCAGGATGCCGACGACCACCGCCAGCACGCCGAGGCCCTCGGCGAAGGCGGCGCCGATGATGAACGTCGCGCGGATCTGCGGCGCGGCGTCAGGGTTGCGGCCGATGGCGCTGGTCGCCATGCCGGTCAGGATGCCGATGCCCAGGCCGGGGCCGATGACGCCCAGCGCGGCGAGGCCCGCTCCGATGATCTCCATGTTCTCGTTGCTCCTCCTGCTTGCCGGCCGGTGGCCGGTCGATTGGCCTTGAGTCAGGGCTCAGGCGTTTGCCTGGCCGTGGACCTCCGGTTGAATGTTGCCCTCCGGCAGCGCCGGCTCCCGATGGCCCGCCCCATGCTCGTCATGGTGCTCTTCGTGGTGGCTCTCGATCGCGGCGATGGTGAACATCAGCGCCAGCACCGAGAAGATCAGCGCCTGCATGAAGTTGAGCAGCACCTCGAGCCCGAACATCGCGACCGGGATGAGGAAGATCGTGAGGGCGCTGATCACGCCGAGCGCGATCTCGCCAGCGTAGATGTTGCCGAAGAGACGCATCGACAGCGTGACCGGCTTGACGAACTCGAGCAGGAACTCGAGCACGCCGACGAACAGCCCGATGATGCCCGCCCCGATGCCGTCCTTGAACGCGCGCAGGCTGAAGAACTTGCCGAAGTAGCCGCCAAGGCCGAGCGCGCGCACGCCCTCGATGTGGAACATCGCGAACGCGACGACGGCCAGGCCAATGGTCACGTTGACGTCGCTCGTGGGCGCGCGCAGCTCGAGCGTCCGGCCGACGAACGGCATCAGGCCGCTCCAGTTGCTGAGCAGGATGAACAGGAAGAAGGCAACGAAGACCGGCACGTAACGCCGCGCCGCCGGACCGCCGAGCGAGGTGGCGAAGTTGGCCAGGCCCTCGTAGACGTACTCGAGCGCGTTCTGCCGCCGGCCGGGCACGACCGACACGCCGCGCGACAGCAGGATCGCCAGGACTAGGATGACCAGCATCACGATCCAGCCGGTGAAGATCGAGGCCGGGATGTTCAGCTGGAAGGTCAGGATGTCAGCCGAGGCCGCCTCGCCGAAGACGATGTGCGGCGCCGGCAGCTCGAAGTTGGCCAGGATCGCGTCCTGCGGGAAGGCGAACGGCTGGCCCTCAGCGTGAGCCGGCTCGCAGGGCACGACGCCCGGCTCGCAGGCGTAGGGCGGGACGACGAAAAGGGCCGCTGCCTGGAGCGCGATGATCGCCGCGATGGCCAGCACCAGCCAGCGGACGTTGCGCTTCAGCGGCGCACGGACGACCTCACCCGACGTCTCGACGACGTCGCTGCCGATCTCGGGCCCGAGCGCCTCTCGCATGCGCTTCTCGGATTCGTCGGTCACTCTCTCCCCGCTCGGCGCGGCCTTGCCAGCCGCGCTCGACAGTCTGATCTGGGCTCAACTCTGGCTGGGGCTTGTCTTTGGCTGGGAGTTCTCTACTCGAACCGGGCCAGGAACCGGGTTATCAGCACGTAGACGCCGTAACCTCCGCCCCCGAAGCCGAGGAGCAACCCCACCAGCACGAAGATGGGAAGCGTTCCCAGGCTCTGGTCCAGCCAGTATCCGAGCAGGACCCCGATGAGCGTCGTGACCAGCAAAGTGATCGCGATCTCCGAGAAGAGGGCCAGGTATGCACCCGCCCGCCCGAACTCGTTCATCGGCCTCCCGGCAACGCGGGGCGAGTATAGCAGCCGCTCACGGCCTGCCCTGTTCGCCGCCCGGCTTGTCTCGGTCTGCCGGCGAGCCGGCCGGCTCGGGCGGGTCCGGCTCGGGCCGGTCCACCATCTCACGCAAGCCGCTCAACAGTTCCGGCTCGGGTTCGTCGGGGTAGTTGCGCCGCTCGAGGCTGCCCTCGGCGCGGCGGGTCAGCACGTACAGCACGACGCCGCCGGCGACGACGATGATCAGGAACGCCGAGATCTGGCCGCGTCCTGACAGGGCCAGGCTCAGCACAGCCAGCACGGTGCACAGAGCGTAGATGACAAGCACTGCCCGTCGATGCGAGAGCCCCAGGTCGAGCAGCCGGTGGTGGAAGTGACCGCGATCCGGTGAGAACGGGGATCGGCGCTCGGATAGGCGCCGGAGGATGATCCAGAAGGTGTCGATGATCGGCACGCCCAGCACGAGCAACGCCACCGCCACCTTGGCCGAGCCGATGACTGACAGCACCGCCAGCGCGTAGCCAATGGCGAACACGCCCGCCGTGCCTAGGAAGATCCGCGCCGGGTGGAAGTTGAACGGCAGGAAGCCGAGCAGCGAGCCAGCGAGCAGGGCGCACAGCAGCGCGACCATCGGCTGCGGCTCGGGCGGGAAGAGCGAGACAGCGCCGAGCGTGACGGCGGCGATCAGAGCAATGCCTGTCAGCAGGCCGTCCAGGCCATCGACGAAGTTCGCGCTGTTGATCATGCCCACGACCCACAGCGCCGTCACCGCCATCGCCGCCGGCCCGGCGAAGCGCAGCGGCGGGCCGCCGAGCGGGTTGGCCATGTTGTCGATCAGCACACCGCTGGCGATCGCGATCAGGGCCAGCAGCGCCTGGCCGCCGAACTGCCAGCGCGCGCGCAACTCGAAGCGGTCGTCGAGGTAGCCCAGGATGGCCCCGACCGCGACGCCGCCGAACAGGGCGGCGACCTGCGGGACGCGCACGGCGCGCATCGGTGGCGCCACGCCGAGCGCCTGGGCGACGACGAAGCCAATGGTTCCGACACCGACCAGCGCGAGCGCGATCGCCAGGCCCCCGCTGCGCGGCGTCGGCTGCTCATGGACCCGCCGCGCCGCCCCCGGCAGGTCGATCGTCTTGAGGCGCGGCGCCAGGCGGATGGCCAGCGGCGTCAGCAGGAACGAGGCGACGGCCGTGGCCGCCGCTGCGGCGAGCAGGAGGGGGACGTACGAGAGGGCCGCGTCGATGGCCGCCTGGGTCACCTCTCGGGCAGGCCCGGCACCGGGAAGCGGCCGCACATCGCGCGCACCTCGGCGGCCAGGCCGGCCTTGGCCTGATCGTCGTCACGACCCTCGATCGCACCCACGATCAGCCGCCCGATGTCGCGCATCTCGGCCGTGCCGAAGCCGCGCGTCGTGGTCGCGGGCGTGCCGACGCGGATGCCTGAGGCGATGTTCGGCGGGTTGGCATCGAAGGGGATGGCGTTCTTGTTGACGGTGATGCCGATCTCGTCGAGCAGGGCCTCGGCCTCGCGGCCGGTGACGCCGAGCGGCGTGACGTCGACGAGCATCAGGTGGTTGTCCGTGCCGCCGGAGACGACGCGCGCGCCGTGGTCGGCGAGCGTCTCGGCCAGCACGCTCGCGTTCTCGACGGTGCGTCGCATGTCCTCGCGGAAGTCTCCTTCTGCGGCAAGCTTGAGGGCTACTGCCTTGGCAGCGATGACGTGCATCAGCGGCCCGCCCTGGATGCCCGGGAAGACCGTCTTATCGACCTGCCTGGCGAGGTCGGCGCGGCTGAAGACCAGGCCGCCGCGCGGGCCGCGCAGGGTCTTGTGGGTGGTCGTCGTCACGAGATCGGCGTGCGGGAAGGGACTCGGATGGAGGCCGGCGGCGACCAGGCCGGCGATGTGCGCCATGTCGACCATCAGCAGCGCGTCGACCTCGCGGGCGATGGCAGCCATGCGCTCGAAGTCGATGATCCGCGGGTAGGCGCTGGCGCCGGCGACGAGCATCTTGGGTCGCACCTCGTGCGCCTGGGCAGCGAGCGCGTCGTAGTCGATCCGGGCGTCGTCCTCGCGGACGCCGTAGGCGTGGACCTCGAACCACTTGCCGCTGAAGTTGACCGGTGAGCCGTGGGTCAGGTGGCCGCCGTGGGCGAGGCTCATGCCCAGGATGCGGTCGCCGATCTCGAGCACTGCCAGGTAGGCGGCCATGTTCGCCTGCGCGCCCGAGTGGGGCTGGACGTTGACATGCTCCGCGCCCGGGAAGAGTGCCAGCGCGCGCTGCTGAGCGAGGCGCTCAGCCTCGTCCACGAACTCGCAGCCGCCGTAGTAGCGCTTGCCGGGCAGCCCCTCAGCGTACTTGTTGGTCAGCCACGAGCCCTGCGCCTCGAGCACGGCTGCGAAGGCGTAGTTCTCGCTGGCGATGAGCTCGATCTTCCAGCGCTGGCGCTCCGCCTCGCCGAGCATCTGCGCCCACAGATCCGGATCGACCTCGGCCAGCGATGCCCAGGCGGTCGGAGAGGAGGTCGGGACGCTCATCAGCGGTCAAGTGTAGCGGTGGCTGCCCGGACATCTCGCTCGCTGAGCGCGCCCTCGCGCAGCACCCGCGCGGGCTCGCCGGCGAGGCAGGCGACGACCGTCGAAGGGACCCCGCCGCGGACCGGGCCGTCATCGATGACCAGCTCGATTGCCTCGCCGAGAGAGGCCAGCACCTGCTGGGCGGTCGTCGCGTCAGGCTGGCCGGACACGTTGGCTGACGACGCCGCGATAGGCCCGAGCAGCCGCGCCAGCGCTCGCGGCACGTGGTGGTCTGGCAGCCGCAGGCCGAGCGTCGGCCGGCCGCCGCCCAGCTCCGCCGGCAGTTCTACGTCAGGTCGCCGATCTAGGACGAGCGTCAGCGGGCCGGGCCAGTAGCGCTCGGCCAGGGCCATGGCTGCGGGTGGCAGCTGCGCGATCGCGCGCGCCTGCGCGAGCGAGTCGATGAGCAGCTGGATGCCCTTCTCCGCCGAGCGCCGTTTGGCCTCGATGAGCCGGCTGACACCCGCCTCGTTCGGTAGCACCGCCACGCCGTAAACGGTCTCGGTCGGGACGGAGATGACGCCGCCGCCGCGCAGGCACTCAGCGGCGCGTTCAATCGCGCCTGGCGCCAGAGAAGAGATCAGCTCAGCCACGGCTCAATTCTGCGACGCGCGGCAGCCCGGCGAGGTCAGCGTGGATGGCCATGACCCAGCCGGGCAGACGGCGCGGAACCTCCGCGGCCAGCGCATCCGCCTGGTCGGCACCAATCTCGAGCAGCGCCACCGCCCCCGCGGCGCTCGCCGCCGGCAGCTCGTCAAGCAGGCGGCGGACCAGGCCGAGCCCGTCCGGGCCACCGTCGAGCGCCAGGCGCGGCTCGAAGCTGGCTGCAATTGGCAGCGCCGGCAGCACGGACGACGGGATGTAGGGCAGGTTGGCTGCGACCAGGTCAGCCTGCCCGGCGCCGGGCAGTGCCAGCAGGTCAGCTTGGGCGAATTCGATCGTGTCGGCGACGCCGTGGCTGACGGCGTTCTCCATGGCCAGCCGCAGGGCATCGGCCGAGGCGTCGGTCGCGCGCAACCGCACGTCAGCCGCGAAGCCGCGACGACGGCACTCGACGGCCAGGCTGATCGCCACCGCGCCGCTGCCCGTGCCGACGTCCCATGCGGCCAGCGGCTGCGCGCCGGCCGGCCGCGGCGCACCCGTCAGTCGCCGGCCCAGCCAGTCCAGCGCCAGCTCGACGAGCAGCTCCGTCTCCGGCCGCGGGATCAACGCCCGTGGGTCGACGCTGAAGGCCAGGCCGTAGAACTCCTTCAAGCCGCGGATGTAGGCCACTGGCTCACCTGCTGCGCGGCGATCCAGCAGCTCGGTGAAACGTGCCGCCTGGGCGGCCGAGACGGCGACCTCTGGATGTGCCATCAGGCCCGCCCGGCCGAGACCCAGGATGTGGCCGAGCAGCAGCTCGGCATCGAGCCGGGCGCTCTCAGAGCCCGCCTCGCGCAGCCGGGCGGAGCCATCTGCCAGCAGCCAGCCGATCGTCAGCTCAGCCATCGAGCCAGGCCAGGAGGTCGTGCAGCTGGACCACCGCGCCTGCCGCCCAGGCCTGAGGCGAGCAGGCCATCGGGTACGGACGTGGCGGGTCCTCTGAGCGTGGCTCGCCGGAGAACAGCTCGGGCAGGCTGGCGTCCGGGAAGTGCTCGGCCGCCTCGAGGATCGTCCGTGCCACCATCCGCGCCTCCGCTGCCAGGCCGTAGCGCGCGAAGCCGGCGGCGCAGATCGCGTTGTCGTGCGGCCAGACGCTACCCTCGTGGTAGCTGAGCGGGTCGTAGCCACCCGTATCGCGGGCCAACGTGCGGATGCCCCAGCCGCTCCACATGGCCGGTGCGAGCAGCACCCTGGCCACCGATGCCGCCCGGTCCGGCGGGGCCGTGCCTGTCCAGAGCGCGTGGCCGGCGTTCGAGGCAACGGCGTCGACGGGCCGCTTCAGCCCGTCCAGGGCGAGCGCGTAAGTGCCCGCATCGGCCATCCAGAAGGCGTCCTCGAAGCGCTTCTGCAGCAGCGCCGCCGCCCGCTCCTGCCGCTCGGCGATGCGCGCCTCTCCGCGCAGGCCAGCGAGGCGGGTCATACCCAGCCGCGCAGCGTGGACGTAGGCCTGCACCTCGACCAACGCGATCGGACCCTCGGCGATGCGCCCGTCGTGGAAGCGGACGGCGGTCTGCGAATCCTTCCAGCCCTGGTTGGCCAGGCCGCGCCGGGAGTGGCGCTCGTACTCGACGAACCCGTCGCCATCGGTGTCGCCGTGCTCGTCTATCCAGCGCAGCGCGGCCAGCGCATGTGGCCACAGCTGCTCGAGCGCTGCCCGGTCGCCTGTCTGACGGACGTACGCGTCGAGCAGCATCAGCCAGAGCGGGGTGGCATCGACGGTCCCGTAGTACGGCGTGTGCGGTATCTCGCCCAGCCGCGCCATCTCGCCCGTCCGCAGCTCGTGCAGGATCTTGCCCGGCTGCGCATCGCGCCAGTCGTCATGTTCGGTCGCCTGCAGCCGCGCGAGCACGGTCAAGGTGTCGCGCGCCAGCTCGGGCAGGTGGCGCAGCAGCTGCAACGCGGCAATGATCGAGTCGCGACCGAAGAGCGTGCTGTACCACGGCAGGCCGGCCGCGAAGTAGCGCTCGCCGCTGGCGGCCTCGGTGTTGAGCAGCATCCGCAGATCAGTGACGGCCTGATGGTGGGCGCTGCCTTGCCAGCCCGGGACCGGCGTAAAGCTGGCACGCCACTCGCGGATGGCGCGAGCGGGCTCCTCGTGGCGCGCATCAGCACTGCCGGCGCTGTCGGTCGAGATCTGCAGCTGGAACTCCTGCCCCTCCGCGGGCGCCAGGCGCATGGAGGCCACCAGGACGGCACCGTCCGCGCTCCGTCGCGCGCTAAGGCCGGACGCGGTCACGAACGTCCAGCGCTCGAGCCCATCCAGCCCGCGATGGCCAAGCTGCACCCTCCCCCGGCCAATCGCCGGCTCGAGCCGTTGCCCGCGCTTCGGTCGGGCGGCCCCGCGGACCTCGAAGATGTCCGCGAAGTCTGCTTCCAGATGAAGGGCGAGCTCGGCCGTTCTCGCCTCGGCCGAGCGATTGACCAGGCGCACGCGCTCGATCAACGTGCCGCCGGCGACATGCCGCTCGCGGCGAATCGCCAGGCCGCCGTCATCGGCCGCCAGCTCGACCAGCTCTCCATAGCCGTCGACACGGCGGTGCTCCCGCGGCTCCGGCGCCGAACCATTGATCAGCAGCTCCAGGCGGGAGAGGACACGCGTGTCGCCCTCGTACAGGCCGAGGCCCTGGTCGCCGGCGCGCACGTCGCCACGCTGGTCGCTGACCAGGTACAGCGCGCCGTGCTTGATGACCGAGGTGCCGCGCAGGTCGCGCGCCCGCCCATCTCGGCTTTCGCCCTGTTCGGCCGCAAAGACGTCCTCGGTGCTCATTGGCCGGTCGCCTCAGGCAGCCGCGCCACCCGGCTCGTCGGCAAGCTGGGCCAGCCGCTGTGCCTGGTCGAGCTCGATCAGTTCGTCGAGCAGCCGGTCGAGCTCACCGTCCAGTACGCCCGGCAGGTTATGCAGATCGCGGTCGATGCGGTGATCGGTCAGCCGATCCTGCGGGAAGTTGTATGTCCGGATCTTTTCCGCCCGCTCGGCCGAGCCGACCATGCTGCGCCGCACCTCGGCCTCGGCTTCGTGGGCCTTGCGCTGCTCCATCTCGAGCAGCCGCGCGCGGAGCACGGTCATCGCCTTGGCACGGTTCTTGTGCTGGCTCTTCTCGTCCTGGATGGCGACCACCAGGCCCGATGGCAGGTGGGTGATGCGCACGGCCGAGTCGGTGGTGTTCACGCTCTGGCCGCCCGGGCCCTGCGAGCGGTAGACGTCGATGCGAAGGTCCTTCTCGTCGATCTGCACGTCGACCTCGTCTGCCTCGGGCAGGACGGCGACGGTGGCCGTGCTTGTGTGGATGCGGCCGCTTGATTCGGTCTGCGGCACGCGCTGGACGCGGTGGACGCCGCCCTCGTACTTCAGCCGGCTGTAGGCACCCTGGCCGCGAACCTCGAAGATCACCTCGCGCAGGCCACCGATGCCAGTCTCGCTGGCGCTGAGCAGCTCGGTCTGCCAGCGCCGCCGCTCCGCGTAGCGGCTGTACATCCGGAACAGCTCAGCGGCGAAGAGTGTCGCCTCGTCGCCCCCGGTGCCGGCACGGATCTCGATGATCACGTTGCGCTCGTCATTTGGGTCGCGCGGCAGGAGCAGCACGCGCAGGCGCTCTAGCGCCGCCGCCTCCTCGTGCTCGCCTCCCTCGATGAGCTCCTGGGCCATCCGCCGCAGCTCAGGATCGGCCTCGGTCTCACGCGACTGGCGCGCGCTGGCCAGCGCCTCGCGCGTCCGGCGCAGCGAGCGGTACTCCTCGACGATCGGCGCCAGCTGGGCATGCTCCTGGCCAAGCCGGCGGGCCAGGTCCTGGTCCGTCAACACCTCGGGCCGAGTCCACTCCTGCTCGATCTCGGCCAGCCGCCGCTCGATCTCCTCCAGCCGCTGGTCGAGGCTCATTGGGCCAGGCTGTCGGCCGGTCCTGAGGGCTCAGCGGCCGGCTCGCGGCCGGGCTGGTCGTCAGTCGCCCTCGGCAGGTCCTCGCCCGGACCCGGGATCGGGCGGCGCGCAGGATCGAGGCTGCCCTCCGGTGCGGTATCGCCGTTGGCGGCCAGCGCCTCACGCATCGAGGCGATGGCAACCTCGATCATCGAGTCATCCGGCTGGCGCGTCGTGATCGCCTGCAGCCAGATGCCGGGCAGGAACAGCCAGCGGATCCACCAGCGATGACGGTGTCGGGCACCAAAGCGCAGGATCTCGTAGGCGATCGAGGCGATGACCGGCAGCATCGCGATCCGACCGAGGATGCTGACTAGCAGGGTCTGGCCGGCAAACAGGCTGAAGAGCAGGATGCTGAGCACGATGAACACGACCAGGAACTCCGTCCCGCAGCGCTGGTGCGCTGTCGGGTAGCGGCGCACGTGTTCCACGTCGAGCGGGTCGTCGCGCTCGAGCGCATGGATCGTCATGTGCTCCGCGCCGTGGTATTGGAAGACGCGCCGGATCTCACCCGACTGGCTGACCAGCAGCAGGTAGCCGACGAAGATGACCACGCGGATCAGGCCTTCGAGGATGTGCTCGAGCAGCGCCTGGTCCGGACCCAGCGTTGCCCGCGTCGTGAAGTTGGCGATCAGCAACGGCAGCAGCACGAACAGGCCTATCGCCAGCCCAAGCGTGAAGAGCAGCGTCAGCGCGATCGCGCCGCGCCCCATCTCCTCGCCGGCGGCTCGTGCTTGGACCTGGCCTGAGCGCATCAGCCAGCGCGTCCCAACGACCAGCATCTCGTACAGCACGACCAAGCCGCGGAAGAACGGCGCGCGCGCGAAACGGTTGCGGTGGAGGATGGAGTTGAGCGGCTCGGCGGTGGCGACGATCGATCCGTCCGGGTGGCGCAGCGCGATCCCGATCGCGTTGCGGCCGCGCATCAGCACGCCCTCCATCAGGGCTTGGCCGCCGTAGTCGACGCGTGGCATCAGCGCAGTCTAGGCCCGGGCCGCGCTGGGACGGCGAACGGGCGGCACGCGCTCAGGCGCGCGCGGAACGCTCGAGGCGCCTCTGGAAGCGCTCGACCTGGCCGGCCGTGTCGACGATCGTCTGCTTGCCGGTGAAGAAGGGGTGGCAGTTCGAGCAGATCTCGACGCGCAGCGATTCCTGGGTCGAGCCGACCTCGAAGGTCGTATGGCACGAGCCGCAGGTCACCTGGGCCTTCTGGTAGCGAGGATGGATGTCCGTCTTCATGCCGCATCCCCGGCGCCGGCAGCAGCCAATGCGGCGGGCGCCTCCGCGACGACACGCACCCGCTTCTTGTCACGGCGCTGGTGCTCGAACTTGACCCGTCCGTCGATCGTCGCGAAGAGCGTGTAGTCGCGGCCCAGGTCCGTGCCCGGGCCGGCGAGGAACGTCATCCCGCGCTGGCGAACGATGATCGAGCCGGCCGACACGAGCTGGCCGTCGCCGGCCTTCACGCCCAGGCGCTGGCCAACGCTGTCGCGGCCGTTCTTGGAGCTGGAGCCAGCCTTCTTGTGAGCCATCTCGGTTACTCGTCCTTCTTCTTGCTGCGCGTCGAGGCCGGCTTGGCGGCTGAGGTCGTGCGCGCGCTGCGCGCCGGCTTGGCCGAACTGGCGTCCTTGGACTCTGCGTCGGCCTCCGCGTCAGCCGCGGCCTTGGCCTTGCCCGCCTTCGCCGTGGTCGTCTTGGTCGCGGCGGTCTTGGTCGCGGCGACCTTGGTCGCCGGCTTCTTCTTCGGCGCCTCGTCGGCCGCCTGCTGTGCCTGCTGCTCCTCCGCCAGCTTGGCGGCGAGCGCTTGATCGGCGGCGGCCTGGCGCTGCGCCTCCTTCTCAGCCGCCTTGCGCGCGGCAGCCTCCTTCTTCGACTCGGCATCCGCCTCTGTGGCCGCGCTGCGGCCGTTGAGCACGATGTCAGACACGCGGACGATGGTCAGGTCGGATCGGTGGCCGTGCTTGACCCGCCGGCGTGCCTTGGGCCGGTACTTGAAGACGACGATCTTCTCGCCGCGGTCCTGGCGCAGGACCTCGCCGGTCACGCGCGCACCGTCCACCACCGGTTGGCCAATGTGCGCCTCGGTGCCGTCGGCGACCAGCAGCACACGACCCAGCTCGATGGTCGAGCCGGGCTCGGCGTCAAGCCGGTCGAGCTCGATCTCGCTGCCGAGCTCGACGCGGTACTGCCTACCGCTAGTTTCGATGACTGCGTACATTTCGCTCCGCGGGACCGCCAGGCGCACGCTGAGTGGGCGACGGATCTGTTTGGGATGGGCGCGCAGGCGGACAGGCGCACCTGTTCACGAGCGCGAAAAGGGATGGTACCTCCAGGCGCGCCGAACGTCAACGACGGACGGCCGGCGGCGCTTGCGCGGGTCGGCGATGGTACGCACCGGCGACACTCGCGCGGACATTGGTCCTGTGGCGCTGGCGCACCACCTGGCTGACCATGGCCTGGTAGCTGCACAGTTCCGAGGGAGAGATGCCCATCGATCCGCGTCGCACCCACTACCGGGTGCTGATGCTCGCCGAGTCCGCCGACACCGACATCGTCAACACCGTCTACCGCCGACTAGCCCAGCGCTTTCATCCTGACGTCGACCCCAGCCCCGAGGCGGCGCATCGGATGAAAGAGATCAACGAGGCTCATGCGGTGCTCAAGGATCCCGAGCGCCGCGCGCGCTACGACGCCGAGCTCGCGTCACGCCGGGACCGCCGGGCCAGCGACCGTCTGATCCGCCGTGCGGGCGAGGTGCCTTACGGCGCCGCCGGCATGCCGATCGGCCCGGCCGAGGGCAGCGTCATCGAGTTCGGCCGCTACAGCGGCTGGACGCTGGGCCAGATCCGTCGCCGCGATCCGGACTTCCTCGAGTGGCTGCTCCGCGTGCCCGCCGGCCGGCAGTACCGCGAAGAGATCACGCAGCTGCTCAGCCGGGGCGCCTGAGCGCCCCGCCGACGCTGCGCCCCACGCTCCGCCACTCGTCGGCGACCAGCCGGCCAGCGGCCTCGCCGTCACCCAGATCGAGCGCGGTGGCGAGCGCGGCGTGGACCGCCTCCTGGTCACGGTCGACTGACCAGCCCACGCGGGCCTCCATCTGGCGCAGCCGCGGCACCAGCTGATCCAGCTGCCGGCGCAGCCGTTCATTCGCCGCAGCCGTCAGCACCACGTCATGCAGCGCGTCGTCGGCGGCCGCGACCTCTGTTGGCTGCTCACGCAGCAACGCCCAGCGATAGCGCTCGCTCTCGTCTAGCAGGGCATCGCGCCTCGCCGGCGTCCAGGCGGTGGCGGCGAGCTCGGCAGCAAGGCCGTGAAGCGCAGCGGCAAGTGGATACGCCTGGTCAGCCTCCTGGGCGCTCAGCGGCCGCACGCGCGAGAAGCGGTTGGCCGCCATCTCGATCAGGCCCTCGTCGGCCAGGCGGGTGATCGCCTCCCGGACGGGCATGCGGCTGACCCCGAGCCAGCCGGCGATCTCCCTGTCGCGCAGCTTCTCGCCGGGCTCGAGCTGGCCGTCGACGATCAGCCGGCGCAGTTCCCGGTAGGCCTCCTGGCGCATCAGAACGCGCTCTTGGCCGGACCGTGTCGCAGGAAGTGGCATGTGATATATCACACCACATGGCGACGATCAAAGCAAGAAGCAGCTCATCGGGAACGGCTCAGTCGTACCAGGCGGGCCTGGAGCGGCGCATGTTGATCGACTGCAGCAGCCCCAGACCGAGTGCAACGCTGACCAGCGACGCGCCGCCATGGGTGACGAAGGGCAGCGGAATGCCGGTGATCGGCATGATCCCGAGGATCATTCCGATATTGACGGTCATCTGGAAGAGCAGCATTGACGCGATCCCGGCTGCGAATGCGACACCGAAGAGGTCGTCCGAGCGCCAGCCGACGAGCAGCACTCGCCAGATCAGGGCAATGAAGAAGATGAACACCACCACCCCGCCGATGAAGCCAAGCTCCTGAAAGAGCACGGCGCCAGCGAAGTCCGTCGACTGGACCGGCAGCAGCTCGGCGCCTGGACCGCCGCCGGTCAGGCCGCGGCCGAACATTCCCCCGGAGCTGACCGCGATCTGCGACTGGATGACCTGGAAACCGGCGCCGAGGGGATCAGCCGTGGGATCGAGGAAGGACAGGATGCGGCGCCGCTGGTAGTCCTCCAGGATCGTCCACAGGACCGGCAACGCCGTCAATCCGAGAGCGACCGGCAACAGCAGCCAACGCAAGCTCATGCCGGCGACGAACAGCATCCCGAAGAGCACGGCCATGAAGACCAGTGACGTGCCCAGGTCTGGTTGGACCATCACCAGCACGAACGGGGGGCCCATCAGCAGCCCGGCACCGACCAGCGTGGTCAGACGGTTCATCCTGTCGCGCCGGGCCGCGATGTAGGCCGCCAGCACGCCGATCATCAAGATCTTGGCTATCTCCGAGAACTGGAACTGCAGGCCAAAGATCGATACCCAGCGCGAGACGCCGCCAACGCCACCGCCGATCGCCAGGGTCAGCACCAGCAGTCCGATGTTGATCCCATAGACCAGCCAGGACAGCGTCCGCAGCCAGCGGTAGTCGAACGACGCGGCCGCGACGAAGACCACGATGGCGACCGCGAACCAGATCAGGCCGCGAGTGAAGGTTGAGCCCGGCGTCAGTGGCGCCCCAACGCTGTTCGTGTAGGCCATCAGCAGTCCGAGCACGGCCAGCGCGACGGCGTAGAAGGCGAGCTGGATATCGAACGAGCCCCACGACGCCGTCGGCGCCCGGGCGGTGAAGGAATCGCCGGCTGCGCGCTCGACGCGCATCGCGCCCATGGCTAGCGGCCCCCGAACTGCTCGAGCAGCTCCGGCCGGCGCAGGTCGACGTCGAGGTCGTAGTGCAGCTGCAGGAAGTACTTGACGATCTCGGTCGCGGCATTGCCGCGCGTCTTGGCGTCGTATGCGAAGGCCACCACCGCGAGCTCGGAATCCGCCGCCTCGACGTCGCCCGGCTGCCCCGGACCGAACTTCGGTACGAACGCAGTGAACCAGTAGTGGATGGGCAGCCGCCCCTCTTCGTCGCGCAAGCCGAACTCTGCCGTGCCCGTCTTGCCGGCAACGGCAAACGGCATGTCGACCAGGTTGCCGGTGTGGCCAATGGTCACCACCCGACGGGCCGCGAGGCGCATCTGGCGTAGCACGTCGTCGTCAGCCTCGAGCTCGTGGATCAGCTCCGGCTCGAAGTCGCGGACAACGCCGCCGTTGCTGTCAAGCACGCGGCGCACGATCTGCGGCTTGAAGAGGTGGCCACCGTTGGCCAGCGCGGCGTATGCGTTGATCACCTGCAGCACGCTCGAGGTGTTGTAGCCCTGGCCGATGCCCGCCTGGTAGACCTCGCCGGGATAGATCGGCTGGTTGAACACTTCTCGCTTCCACTTGTCCGTCGGGATGATCCCGCGCACCTCACCGGGCAGGTCGATGCCGGTCCGCTCGCCGAAGCCGAACTGGTTGCCCCAGTAGGCCAGCCGGTCGATGCCCATCCGGCCGGCGAGCTGAAAGAAGTACGTGCCCGCCGAGCGCCCGAAAGCGTCATATATGTCCATCGGCCCGAACCCCTTGCGGTTCCACTCCCAGAACCTGTATCCGTTGATCTCAAGGTATGGCGCCGTCTCCAGCTTCTGCCGCGGCGTGACGATGTCGTCCTCGAGGGCGCCTGTGCCGGTGATCAGCTTGTACGTCGAGCCCGGCGGGTACTGCTCGGCGATCGCCTGGTTGATGAGCGGTCGCGTCGGGTCGTTGAGCAGTGCCTGATAGTCGGCCTGGGAGATGCCGCGAGCGAACAGGTTGTTGTCGTATGCCGGCAACGAGACCATGGCCAGGATCTCGCCGGTCTGCGGGTTCATGGCAATGACCACGCCACGCTCGAGCCCGGCGACCTCCATGCCCCAGCGCAGCGCCTCCTCAGCGTCGCGCTGAATCTCGACATCGATCGTCAGCTCCAGCGAGTGCCCTGCAGCTGGCGGGTCGAGCACCTGGACGGTGCGCACGATCCGGCCCGAACCGTCCCGCTCGACCTGCTGGACGCCGTAGCTGCCGCGCAGCTCGCGCTCGAACGTTGACTCGACACCGGCCTTGCCCAGCACGTCGTCAGTGAGGTAGCCCTCGCCCGCAAGCCGGGTGAGGTCGGCTGCCGACACCGCCCCCGTATAGCCGAGCAGGTGGCTGACCAGCGGGCCGAAGTCATACTGCCGCCGATCCTCGACGGCGACCTCGACGCCGGGCAGCGAAGCCGCCTCCTCCTCCAGGATGCTGGCCATATCGAGCGCCACGTCCGAAGCGATCTTGACGGGCTCATACAGCAGGCCGGCGTTCCGGTCCAGCGCTTCGATGATCTGGCTCTCTGGAACGCGCAGCAGTGTCGACAGGCGAGCCACCACGGCAGGCCGTTGCGGCAGCGGCAGATCCGCCGGACGGATTCGTACCGCGTACGAGGGCACGTTGTACGCGAGCAGCCGGCCGGCGCGGTCGTAGATCAGGCCACGCGGCGAGCGGATCGGCTGGAGGGCAAGGCGACCCTGCGTGATGCGCGTGCCTGGCGGGTTGCCGCCCGCCACCTGGAGGCTGAACAGGCGCGTGGTCAGCACGCCCACGGCCAGCACGACGGCAAGCCCAAAGATGCCAAAGCGAAGGAGAAGTCGTTGGCGGGGCGGCGTCGGCGCGAAGAGATCAGCCACGACCGCTCACCAGTCGGGTCGCTCAGCTGGGGCGAAGCGCCGGCCAAGGGCGTCGAAGGCGATCGCCGCGATGATCGCCAGCACGGTGTTCTGGATGGCCGCCGAGAGGACGACGACAGGCTGCAGCGAGCCGAGCATCACGCCCTCGGTGGCGGCCATGACCAACAGCAGGAGCAGGTGGAAGGCCCACGTGGCGCCGAAGACTGCCGCGATGGCCAGCGAGCGCCGGGGGGCGGGAAGGCGCGCGGCAAGAATGGCCAACCCCACGACGAGCACCATCGTGAGCGCGGTCGCCCCGATCGGTCGAGCGGGGATGAGCATGTCGAGCATCACGCCCCCCAGGAAGGCCCACACCAGGCCGTCCTCGACGCCGATCAGGATCGCTGCGAGCACCGCCAGGGTGAGCACGAGGTCAACCTGTGCGCCGGCAACCGTCAGCTCCGGCGCGATGCTTGTCTCAATCAGGGCCGCGACGAGCGCCCCCAACGCCGCCAGGGGTAGCGTCAAGGTGGTCAACCTCCATGGGCCACCTGTTCCGGCGGGTTGGTAGACGGGTGCCGGGCGTGTGCCACCAGGCGGAGTATAGATCGATGTCTCGCTCGGCCTTTGAAATGAAGCGCGTCGTATGCAGACGTGTTTCACGTGGAACAAAGGCCAGCAAACTGCCAGGCAAGCAGCCGGTCAGCGCCTCCCGCTAGGCTGCCTGATCGAAGGGCGCGGGGCGCTTGTCAGCCGGCAGAGAAGGGGTGGTTCCAGTAGAATCGCAGGACGTGGATGCGAACCGCCTCGGCCGTTGAGTGGGCGACGTCATCGCCTGCGCGAACCAGAAGGGCGGCGTCGGCAAGACCACGACGGTCATCAACTTGGCCACCTACCTGGCGCTTGCCGGACAGCGCGTCCTGGTCCTCGACCTCGACCCGCAGGGCAACGCGACCAGCGGTCTCGGGCATGATCGATCAGCGGCTGACAGCTCGATCTATCCGGCGATCGTCAGCGACGCTCCGGCCGGCAAGCTCGTCCGGCCAACTCAGGTTGACGGGCTGTGGCTCATCCCATCGGCCAGGGACCTGGCCGGAGCCGAGGTGGAGCTGGTCGGGCTCGAGCAACGCGAGCGCCGCCTCGAACGTGCCCTGGGAGGGATTCGCGACGCTTATGACCAGATCCTCCTCGATTGCCCGCCTGCGGTCGGCCTGCTTACCGTCAACGCGCTCACTGCTGCTGACGGCGTGCTCGTGCCGATCCAATGCGAGTACTACGCGCTGGAGGGGCTGAGCCAGTTGCTGTCGACGATCGACCTGGTACGCGACCACCTCAATCCGCGGCTGCGCCTCGCCGGCGTGCTGCTGACGATGTACGACGGCCGCACGACCCTGTCAGCGGACGTCGCCTCGGAGGTTCGCGCACACCTTGGCCCCAAGGTCTTCAACACCATCGTGCCGCGCAGCGTCCGCCTTGCCGAGGCACCGTCGTACGGTCGACCGATCGCCCGCTACAGCCCCGAGTCTCGCGGGGCGCAGGCGTACCGCTCACTTGCCGAGGAGCTGCTCCTGCGCCGCCGGCGCACGGACACGGCTCCCACCGCTCCCGCCGACCGCCCGGCTGTGCCCGCATGACCGCCCAGGTACGGCGCCCGGGCGGGCTCGGACGGGGACTTGCTGCGCTCATCCCGCAGCGCGACGAGGGCGGCCGGCCGACACTGGAGCTGCCCATCTCGGACATCGTGCGCAACCCCTACCAGCCACGGCAGGAGTTCGACGAGAACTCGCTCGATGAGCTCGCGGCGAGCATCGCCGAGCATGGCGTCCTGCAGCCCATCCTGGTCAACGAGACCCCAAACGGTTACGTGCTGGTCGCCGGCGAGCGGCGCCTGCGCGCCAGCCAGCGTGCGGGCCTGGAGCGCATCCCCGCCGTCGTGCGCTCTGTAGCCGAGCGCGAGCAGCTCGCCCTGGCGCTGGTCGAGAACCTGCAGCGGACTGACCTCTCGCCGCTCGATGAGGCGCGCGCATTCCGGCGAATGATCGTTGACTTCGGGCTGACCCAGGAGGAGGTCGCCGCGCGAGTCGGCCGATCTCGTTCCGGGGTGGCCAACACCGTGCGGCTGCTGGACCTGCCACGGCCGGTCCAGGATGCCCTGGCTGCGGGCACCATCAGCGAGGGCCACGGCCGCGCGATCGCTGGCCTGGGCGACGAGCCGGCCCAGGTGCAGGTCCTGCGCCTCGTGACCGAGCGGGGCATGTCGGTCCGCCAGACGGAGGAGCTGGTCCGGCGCCTGCGCGACGGCACTCCGTCGTCGCCGGTCGCCCGACCGATTCGCGACGCAGATCCAGAACTCGAGCGTATCGCGGGCGGGCTGCGCAGCGCTCTCGGTACGAAGGTCACTCTCAACCCGGCCCGCCGCGGCGGCCGGATCACGATCGAGTACTACGACGACGAAGACCTGGCGCGGCTGTACGAGCGCCTGACAGGAGCGGGACTGTGACCGATTCGGCCGTTCGGCCGCCGCCGAAGCGCGCACGCGACGCGGCCACGACCTATACCGCGGAGAGCATCCAAGTCCTCGAAGGGCTCGAGGCGGTCCGGCGCCGGCCGGGCATGTACATCGGCTCGACAGACGGCCGCGGACTGCACCACCTGATCTGGGAGGTCGTGGACAACTCGATCGACGAGGCGATGGCCGGCCACGCAAGCCACATCGAGCTGCGTCTGCTGCCGGACGGCAGCGTCCTCAACCGCGACGACGGCCGCGGCGTGCCCGTGGGCAAGCACAAGCAGACCGGCCGCGATGCGCTCGAGGTCGTGCACACCGTCCTCCACGCAGGTGGCAAATTCGGCGGCGGCGGCTACAAGGTTTCGGGCGGCCTGCACGGCGTCGGCGTCAGCGTCGTCAACGCGCTGTCCGAGTGGATGTACGTCGAATCGGCGCGCGATGGCAAGATCTGGCGGCAGGAGTACCAGCGCGGCAAGCCTGCGACCCCGGTCAAGGCCGTAGGATCGGCCAACGGGCGGACGGGCACGCTGACCGCGTTCATGCCCGACGCGCAGGTGTTCGAGACGCTGGACTGGGGCTTCGAGATCATCGCCCAGCGGTTGCGCGAATCTGCCTACCTCAACAAGGGCGTCTGGATCACGCTCCTCGACGAGCGGGTGGTGCCGTCGCGCGAGAAGTCGTTCTACTTCGAGGGTGGGCTGGTCAGCTTCGTCCGCCACCTCAACGCCGGCCGCGACGTGCTCAACCAGCGCCCGATCTACGTGGAGCGCACGGAGGGTGGCACGCAGATCGAGGTCGCCATCCAGTACAACGACGGCTACAGCGAAGGGTTGTATGCCTTCGCCAACAACATCAACACCGTTGATGGCGGCACCCACGTGACGGGCTTCCGGGCGGCGTTGACCAGCTCACTCAACGACTACGCGCGCAAGAACACCATTCTGCGCGACGCCGACGCCAACCTGTCAGGCGAGGATGTGCGTGAGGGCCTGATGGCGGTCATCAGCGTCAAGCTGACCGAGCCGCAGTTCGAAGGCCAGACCAAGGCCAAGCTGGGCAACGCCGAGGTCAAGGGCCAGGTCCAGGCGGCCGTCGCGGAGGGCATCGTCCAGCACCTCGAGGAGAACCCGGCTGACGCGCGGCGGATCATCGAGAAGTCGCTCATCGCCGCCCGCGCCCGCGAGGCGGCGCGCAAGGCGCGCGACCTAGTGATCCGCAAGAGCGCGCTCGAGAGCGCTGCGCTGCCCGGCAAGCTGGCCGACTGCCAAGAGCGTGATCCGGCGCGCAGCGAGCTGTTCATCGTCGAGGGCGACTCGGCGGGCGGCTCGGCAAAGCAGGGTCGCGACAGGCGCTTCCAGGCGGTGCTGCCGATGTTCGGCAAGATGCTCAACGTCGAGAAGGCACGCATCGACAAGGTCCTCTCGTCTGAGAAGATCCGGCCGCTGATCATCGCCCTCGGGACGGGCATCGGCGAGACCTTCGACATCACCAAGCTGCGCTACCACACGATCATCCTGCTCGCCGACGCGGACGTGGACGGTGCCCACATCCGGACGCTGCTGATGACCTTCTTCTACCGCCACATGCCGCAGATCATCGAGAACGGCCACCTCTACATTGCCCAGCCGCCGCTGTTCAGGGTCAGCACCGGCAAGGTCACTCGCTACGCCCAGGACGAGAAGGAGCGCGACCGAATCGTCAAAGAGATGAAGGTCCGCAACCTGACCATCCAGCGATTCAAAGGCCTGGGCGAGATGAACGCCGAGCAGCTGTGGGAGACGACGATGAGCCCGCAGACGCGAACGCTGCTGCGCGCCGATATCGAGGACGCCGCCGAAGCGGACACGATCTTCAGCGCGCTCATGGGTGAGAAGGTCGAGCCGCGGCGCGACTTCATCAAGGCCCGCGCCCGGCAGGTCCAGAACCTTGACGTCTGAGCGCAAGCGAGGGGCGAGCTGCGGCGTCAGGCGCAGGTCGCCCGCATCGGCGCGCAGCGGCGGCGCAGGCGACCGCGGAGCAAGCGCTACCGTGCGCGCTCGCGCGTTCGTCACTGAGCGCCTGCCGGAGGCGCGTGGGCTCGGCGCTGCGCTGGCCGAGCTGATCGACGACCCAGAGGCTTTCGTTGCCGTGCTGCGCGATGGCTTCGGGCGACTGGCCGATCCGGCCTATGCCGCCGAGCAGGAGCGCGTGGCGCCGGGCTCGGACGCAGTCTTCGGCGTCCGCTGGCCACTCGTCCATGCCGTCGCCAACCAGCTCCGCCGGCCGCTCCTGGAGGGGACGTCCTCGTCCGCGCTGTGGCTGACCCAGCGGCTGCTCGACGAGCCTGAGCGAGAGGCACGGCTGTTCAGCCACGTCGCGCTGCGCCGCGCGCTGGCTGACGACCCTGAGCGCTCGTGGCAGCTGATGCGCCGCCTGGCAGGCGCCGCTGGCGACTGGATCGCGATCGACTCCCTGGCTGAGCTGTACGCTCACGGCATCCTCGCCGAGCACCGCCGCTGGGCCGAGCTCGAGCAGCTCGTCTACTCCCCCAGCCGCTGGGAGCGTCGGCTCGTGGGATCGACGCTCGCCACGCTGCCGCATCGGCTGCCCGCGCACAGGCGCCACGAGCTGGCGCGGACACCCGGCCTGGCGCTGGTCCGGTCGCTGATCGGCGACAGCGAGGCAGACGTACAGAAGGCGCTCTCCTGGGCGCTGCGGTCGTGGTACGACGTCGACCCGCGGGGCACGACGGCGCTGCTGCGCGAGGAGGCAGCAACCGCCCGACTGAAGGATGACGGCCATCGGGCGTGGGTCGTGCGCGACGCGCTGACCCTGCCGGCCGTGCCGCAACCGCTGCGCCTCGAGCTGCGCCAGCAGCTGGAGAGCGTGCGCCGCCGGCCCGGGGCGGCCTCGACGAGCGATGCGGCGAGGACCTCCCAGGCATTCGGTGACATGCGCCTGCTGGCCGGCCGTGCGCTCGCCGCCCAGGGCAACAGGATGGGGGCTGACCGATGACCGACAGCATCGGCAAGGTGATACCCATCCGCATCGAGGACGAGCTCAAGGGCTCGTACCTCGACTACGCGATGAGCGTCATCGTCAGCCGCGCCCTGCCCGACGTGCGCGACGGCCTGAAGCCCGTCCACCGGCGGATCCTGTACACGATGAACGAGATGGGCCTCTCGTCCACGTCCAGCTACCGAAAGTGCGCGGCGATCGTCGGCGAGGTGATGGGCAAGTACCACCCGCACGGCGACGTGGCCCTCTACGACGCGCTCGTGCGACTGGCCCAGGACTTCTCGATGCGCTACCCGCTCGTCGACGGGCAGGGCAACTTCGGCTCGGTCGACGGCGATCCCCCAGCCGCGATGAGGTACACCGAAGCGCGGATGACGGCCATCGCCGGCGAGCTGCTGGCCGACATCGACAAGGACACGGTCGACTTCGTCGAGAACTACGACGGCAGCCGGATGCAGCCGTCAGTGCTGCCGGCCAAGCTGCCCAACCTGCTGGTCAATGGCAGCTCCGGCATCGCCGTCGGGATGGCGACCAACATCCCGCCGCACAACCTTCGCGAGGTGGCAGACGCGACCATCGCGCTGATCGACGACCCGTCGCTGACCAACGACGACCTGTGCGCGTACGTCAGCGGCCCGGACTTCCCAACCGGCGCGACGATCTTCCGCTACGAGAAGCGGCGCAATACGCTGACCGGCCAGCACGAGCAGGTCGACGCGATCCGCGAGATGTACGCCAGCGGCCGCGGCCGGGTGGTCATGCGCGCGCAGTGCGCATTCGAGGAGACGCGCACCGGCCGAATGGCGATCGTCGTCACCGAGCTGCCCTACCAGGTCAACAAGGCCGCGCTGGCCGAGAAGATCGCCGACCTTGTCTCTGGCAAGAAGGTCGAGGGCATCGCCGACCTGCGCGACGAATCGGACCGCGACGGTATGCGGCTGGTCATCGAGTGCAAGCGCGACGTCAACCCCCACAAGGTGCTCAACAACCTCTTCAAGCACACCGCCCTGCGCGTCGCTTTCAACATGAACATGCTGGCCCTCGTCGACGGACAGCCACAGACGCTATCGCTCAGGCAGGTCATCCAGCACCACATCGACTGGCGGCGCGAGGTCGTCCGCCGCCGGACCGAGTTCGACCTGGCCAAGGCGCGGGATCGGGCGCACATCCTCGAGGGCCTCAAGATCGCGCTCGATAACCTCGACGCGGTCATCCGCACGATCCGTGAATCGGCTGACGTGGACACCGCCCGCAGCCGGCTGATCGAGCGCTTCAGCCTGACCGAGATCCAGGCCAACGCCATCCTCGAGATGCAGCTCCGCCGGCTGGCGGCGCTCGAGCGCAAGAAGATCGAGGACGAGTACCTCGCCACGATCCAGCTGATCGCCGAGCTGGAAGACATCCTCGCCAATCCGGCGCGGGTGCTGCGGATCATCAAGGACGAACTCGAGGAAATCGCGAACAAGTACGCCGCGCCGCGCCGGACGCGCGTCGAGGAAGACGCCGATCGCGAGATGACCGACGAAGACCTGGTCGCCGACGAGGACGTGGTCGTCACCGTCTCGTCGCGCAGCTACATCAAGCGCCAGCCGCTGGGAACCTACCGTCGCCAGGCCCGCGGCGGGAAGGGCATCATCGGTGCGACGACGGTCGAGGAGGACGCCGTCAAGCACCTGCTCGTGGCCAACACCCACGACTGGGCGCTGTTCTTCACCAACCGCGGCCGCGTCTTCAGCAGCAAGGTCCACTACATCCCCGACGCCTCGCGCCAGGCCAAGGGCATCCCGATCATCAACCTCGAGGGCGTGCAGGTCGAGGCCGGCGAGCACGTCCTTGCCGTGGCCACGATCCCCAACTTCGAGCAGGGCCACAACATGGTCATGGCCACCCGCCGCGGCGTCATCAAGAAGACGCCGATCGAGCAGTTCGAGAAGGTTCGCTCGACCGGCATTCGGGCGATCACCGTCGCGGCTGACGACGAGCTGGCCTGGGTCGCCGTCTCGTCTGGTGACGACGATGTCGTGATCGCCACCTCGCTCGGCCGCATCGCGCGCTTCCACGAGAAGGAGGTGCGGGCGATGGGCCGCGACGCTGCCGGCGTGATCGGCATCCGGCTGGTCAGCGCGCAGGACCAGGTCGTGGGCATGGGCGTGGTCAAGCCGGGCAACGACATCCTGGTGCTGACAGAGACCGGCTATGGCAAGCGCGTCGCGCTGTCCGAGTTCCGGCGCATGCATCGCGGCAGCCAGGGCGTGCGGCTGATCTCGCTCGAGGGGGCCAAGACCGGCCATGTCGCGGCCGTGGAGCTGGTCGACGAGAACGACGAGGAGCTGCTGCTCATCTCGACCGCCGGCCAGATCGTGCGCACCGACGTGCGCAGCGTCAACCGCTACGGCTCACAGGCGCGCGGCGTGATCGTGATGCGTCTCAATGAGGGTGACAGCGTGGCCGGCATCGCCGTCTTCCGGGCGGGGCTGGCCGAACAGCGCCAGATCGGCGAGAATGACGAGCCCGATGGCGGCCCCGGGGCTGGGCCGGCCAACAGCCTCTAGCGGGAGCAGCCGTGAGCGCGTTCGGGAGTCGCTCGTCGAGCGCGATCAGCGACCACTACGACCTCTACACCGGTAACGCCAACCCTGAGCTGGGCCGCAAGATCGGCCGCTACCTTGGCCGTGAGCTCGGCCGGGCGGAGGTCTTCGAGTTCGCCAACGAGAACATCTTCGTGCGCATCGAGGACAACGCGCGCGACCGTGACGTGTTCATCGTCCAGCCCACCTGCCGACCGGTCCAGAAGTCGATCATGGAGCTGCTGATCATGATCGACGCGTTCAAGCGCGCCAGCGCCGGCCGGATCACGGCCGTCGTGCCGTACTACGCCTACGGCCGGTCGGACAAGAAGGACCAGCCACGGGTGCCGATCACGGCCCGCCTCGTGGCGGACATGATCAGCGTCGCCGGCGCCGACCGGGTGCTGACGATGGACCTGCACCAGGGCCAGATCCAGGGTTTCTTCTCGATCCCTGTCGACGAGCTGACTGCCGTCCACCTGCTGTCCAACTACTTCATCCCCAAGCGCATCGTGGACCCGGTGGTCGTGACCGACCTCGGCTTCGCCAAGCGCGCGCGGACCTTCGCCGAGCTGCTCGACGCGCCGCTGGCGGTGATCGAGAAGCGGCGGCCCGGGACCGGCGCCAGCCCGGCCGACCTGGGCAAGGCGGAGCTGCTCAACGTCATCGGCGAGGTCCGCGGCCGGCGGGCAATCATCGTCGACGACGAGATCGACACGGCCAGCACGCTGATCGAGATCGTCCGCGCGCTGATCCGCGAGGGCGTCACGGAGATCTACGCCTGCGCGACGCACGGCGTCCTCTCTGACCCAGCCGTCGAGCGCATCCGCGATTCGGAGCTGGCCGAGGTGGTGATCACCGACACGATCCCGCTCTCGCCCTCGCGCCGCCTGCCCAAGCTCAAGGTGCTTTCGGTCGCGCCGCTGATCGGCGAGGCGATCAAGCGCATCCACCGCGGCGAATCGGTCGGCGCGCTGTTCTCGAGCGAGCAGCAGCTGGTCCAGGAGATGCTCCTGTGGGACGAGGAGCAGGCTGAGACCACGGCGACCGGGGCCGTGGCGGCAGGCGCGGCCTCGCCGGTGCATCATCAGCCCTGATGAGCCTCAAGTTGTACCGCCCCGGACCGACGGGGCTCGAGCAGAACCCGGTCCAGGTCCAGACCTGGCGCAGCCGGCTGCGCTCGCGGCGCTGGAAGGCCGCGCCGCTCTCGAACCCGGAGATGGAGCCGACCAGCGGCCGCCTTGCCGTCTTCTTCTGGATCGGGCTGGCCTTGCTGACCTTCATGACCCTGCTCTTCGGCTACGGCATCGGACTGTGGGGGCCCATCACCTAGCCACGTCCGGCAGGGGCTGATCCGGCCCCACGCCTATACTTGCCGCCCGATGTTGAAAGTCTTTTCCCGCCTCGCCGACTCAAATTCGCGCGCCGTCGGCCGGCTCAAGCCACTCGTCGAGGAGGTCAACGCCCTCGAGGCAGAGTTCGAGGCGCTGACCGACGAGCAGATCCGGCAGCGGATGCTGGGGCTGCGCGACCAGGTCCGTGAGGACGCCGCGCCGTCCGAGCCCAGCCAGGACGAGCTGGACGAGCCCAGCTCGGAGCGCCGCCTCCAGATGCGCCGCCAACGCCAGAAGGAGGACGTGGCCCACCTGCGCGCCGTCCTCGACGACGCGATCCCGGAGGTCTTCGCCGCCGCGCGCGAGGTCAGCCGGCGCAAGCTCGGCATGCGCCCGTTCGACGTCCAGCTGATGGGCGCGGCCGTGCTGCACGAGGGCAAGATCTCGGAGATGAAGACCGGCGAGGGCAAGACCCTCGTCGCGCCGCTGGCCGCCGCGCTCAACGCGATGTCAGGCCGCGGCGTCCACGTGGTCACGGTCAACGACTACCTGGCCAAGCGCGACCCGCAGTGGATGGGCCCGATCTTCGACGGCCTGGGCCTGACCGTCGGCATCATCCAGCACGACTCGGCGTTCATCTACGACCCGCAGCACCGGGGCACTGACGAGCGCCTGCTGCACCTTCGGCCGGTCAGCCGGGCAGATGCCTATGCCGCGGACGTGACCTACGGCACCAACAACGAGTTCGGCTTCGACTACCTGCGCGACAACATGGTCACCGAGCTCAGCCAGCGGGTGCAGCGCGATCGCTACTACGCGATCGTCGACGAGGTCGACAACATCCTCATCGACGAGGCCCGGACGCCGCTGATCATCAGCGGCCAGGCCGAGGAGTCGGAGGACCTCTACTACCAGTTCGCCCGACTGGTGCCGCGCCTGCGCGAGCGCCCGGATGGCGCCGAGGAGGGCGGCGACTACTTCGTCGACCTCAAGGAGCGTGCCGTCTCGCCGACCGAAGAGGGCATCTCCAAGATGGAGAAGCTGCTCAAGGTCGAGAACCTGTTTGACACGGACCCGCGGCTGACCCGGCACTTCGACCAGGCGCTCAAGGCGCACGCGCTCTACAAGCGCGACCGCGACTACATCGTCAAGGACGGCGAGATCGTCATCGTCGACGAGTTCACCGGCCGCCAGATGCCCGGCCGGCGCTGGTCGGAGGGACTGCACCAGGCGATCGAGGCCAAGGAGGGGCTGCGCGTCCAGCGCGAGTCGGTGACGATGGCCACGATCACCTTCCAGAACTACTTCCGCCTGTACGACAAGCTGTCCGGCATGACCGGCACGGCAATGACCGAGCAGGAGGAGTTCTACAAGATCTACGGCCTCGAGGTCGTGTCGATCCCGACCCACCGGCCAATGATCCGCGAGGACCACGCCGATCTGGTCTTCGGCACCGAGAACGACAAGTTCAGTGCGCTGATCGAAGAGGTCGTCGAGATGACCGAGGCTGGCCGGCCGGTCCTCGTCGGCACGACCAGCGTCGAGAAGAGCGAGATCCTGGCCGAGATGCTCAAGCGGCGCGGCGTCGGCCACGAGGTGCTCAACGCCAAGTTCCACGAGAAGGAAGCGCCGATCGTCGCGCAGGCCGGCCGCAGCTCAGCCGTCACCATCGCCACCAACATGGCCGGCCGCGGCACTGACATCAAGCTCGGCGGCGATGCCGAGGGAATGGCCTCGGCCGATCTCCACCGCCGGGGCATCAACCCGGCCGAGGCCTCGCCCGAGGTCTACGGCGAGGCGCTGGCCAAGGCCAAGGCGGAGGTGGCCGAGGACCACGAGCGCGTCGTCGCCGCCGGCGGGCTGCACATCATCGGCACTGAGCGGCACGACGCGCGCCGGATCGACAACCAGCTTCGCGGCCGAGCCGGCCGCCAGGGCGACCCCGGCTCGTCGCGCTTCTACCTCTCGCTCGAGGACACGCTGCTCAAGCGCTTCGCCAACGACCGCGTGGCCGGGCTGATGGGGCGGATGGGCCTGCACGACGGGGCAGCCATCGAATCGCGCCTCGTTAGCAAGACGATCGAGAACGCCCAGACCCGCGTCGAGGGCTACAACTTCGACATCCGCAAGCGCGTCGTCGAGTACGACGACGTGATCAACAAGCAGCGCGAGACCATCTACGCCGAGCGCGACAAGGTGCTGCGCAACGAGGACCTTACCCAGACCATCCAGGGCTTCCTGGACGAGGAGATCGAGCTGATGGTCGACGCCCGCCTGGCCGGCGACCGGATCGATGACTGGGACTACGACGGCCTCGCCGCCGACCTGCACGCCCTGGGCCTCCATGGCACCGCGTTCAGCGCGGACACGCTGGTCGATGCCGGCTCCCGCGACGACGTGGTCGAGCACCTGCGCGAGGTCATCGACGCGGAGCTCGCCGGCCGCGAGGAGGCCAACGGCCCTGACGTGTGGGCGCAGGTTGAGCGCTTCGTGCTGCTGCGCACTATCGACAGCCTGTGGGTCGATCACCTGACCGAACTGGACGACCTGCGCCGCGGCGTCGGCCTGCGCGGCTACGGCGGCATCGACCCGCTCAACGAGTTCAAGAAGGAGGCCTTCCGCCTCTACGAGGAGCTGCGCGGCTTCATCCGCCAGCAGGTCGCGAACACGATCTTCAAGGTCTCGGTTCAGCCGGCCATCCAGCAGACCATCACCTCGGCGTCGCCCGTCCAGACGACAACGACGGCCGGCGGCTCGAGCGACGATGCGGGCAACGGCCAGCGGCCCGCGGCAGCGCCCGCCCTGGCCAGCCTGGCGGCTGCTGCCCGCGCGCGGCGCGGCGTGCTGTACCAGCACGGCGACCAACCGGCGCCAGGCTCGCCCGGCGCCGCGTCGGCGAGCACGCCGGACGGACACAAGCTAGGACGCAACGACCCCTGCTGGTGCGGCAGCGGCAAGAAGTTCAAGCGCTGCCACGGCACCTGAGCGCGGACACGCGCCTCGCCGGCTGATGGACGACCTGGCCCGGCAGTACGTGCTGCTGGCGCTGGCCGCGGGCACGCACTACGAGGGCATCGTCGACGCCTACTACGGGCCGTCCGAGCTGCGCGCCGAGGCGCAGGCCCGGGCAGGCACGCCGGCGACCATCGCTGTGGCCGCGGCGACGCTCCGTGAACGGCTGACCGGGGCAGTCGAGCCCCAGCGCCGGCGCTGGCTGCATCGCCAGCTGGTCGCGCTCGAGACGATCATGCGCCGGCTTGCAGGTGACGAGCTGGACTACCTGGAGGAGGTCGAGCTCTGTTTCGACGCCCGTCCGGAACGCACGCCCGAACATGTCTACGACGAGGCGCACCGGCTGCTCGATGAGCTGCTGCCCGCCGGGCCGAGCCTGCGCGAGCGCGTGGAGGCGCTGAACCTGCGCCTGACCGTGCCGGTCGCCCAGCTCGAGCCGGTCCTGGATTGGCTCGTCGACGAGATCCGCACCGATTGCGCGCGCCACTTCCCGCTCCCGGTGGGCGAGGCGCTGGCCGTCCGCCTAGTGACCGACCAGCCATGGTCGGGCTACAACTGGTACGACGGCGACATGCGCTCGCGGGTCGAGATCAACACTGACCTGCCCGTCCAGGCCCCGAGCCTGATCGCGCTGATCACCCACGAGTGTTTCCCAGGTCACCACCTCGAGCACGCATGGAAGGAGCAGCGGCTCTACCGCGAGCAGGGCCGCGGCGAGGTCAGCGTGCAGCTGATCAACACCCCCGAGGCGTACATCAGCGAGGGTCTGGCGGAGGTTGGCGGCCGGCTGATCGTCGACCGCCAGCGCTGGCAGGAGCTGTTCGTCGGCATCTGCGAGCGTGCCGGGATAGAGCTCGGGCCTGGACTCGCGGAGCGGGCCTATGACATCAGCCAGGCCCTGCACGCGCTGCGCGGCAGTGGCGGCGACGCGTCACTGATGCTCCACGCAGACGGCAGGCCGCGCGACGAGGTACGCAGGTTCGTGGAACGGCGCGCGCTGCGCACGCGCGGGCAGGCGGAGAAGACGCTCGAATTCATCAGCCACCCGCTGTGGCGGACGTACGTCTTCTGCTATGCCGGTGGCGAGCGGCTGCTCAGCCAGTGGTGTGCCTCCGCGGGCGACGCCGAGACGCAGCGGGAACGCTTCCTGCGGCTGCTGACCGAGCAGCTGACCCCCTCCGAGATCGCTCAGGACCTCGCAGACGCGGCCTGAAATGCCGGATTTGGGCATTTCTGCCCAACTTCCCTCTTGAGCGCACGCGGCGGCATCGTTACACTCGGCAGAACCACCCGGAGGCCGTGCCTCCTCCGGCAAACCTGAGGATCCCCGATCGTGCCGCGGGTGTCCGGGTCAGAGAGGGAGTCTCGGTTGCCGTGAAGCCCAACCCGGTGGCGGAGGAGGCACTTGCCGGTTCCGCGCTCGTCGACCTGATTGCGTGCGAGCGTGAGTGCCGGACGTGCAGCTATGCCGCCTCACTCGACTGCGACGGAAATTGCGGCGTCTGCCCGCACAATGGATACTGTCCCTGCGTAAACCCCGTCGTCGCACGGAGCAAGACCGCGCTGCGGATCATCGAGCTGCGGCCCCTCCTGCTCCAGGAAGCGCGCTCGCGAAACTAGCCAGAGGACGCCAGCTTGGACATCGGAGACCTGCGCGACCTGGCCGAGCGTATCCACGCGACCTCGGGGCGGCTTTGACTTAGCAGCCAAGCGAGAGCGCCTCGCGGCGCTAGATGAGCAGGCCAGCGCGCCCGACTTCTGGGCTGACCAGCGCGCCGCCCAGCAGGTGCTGCGCAACGCCGAGGGCATGCGCGATGAGATCGCCACCTGGCAGTCGCTGACCCAGCGCGCTGACGACCTGCTCGAGCTGGCCCAGCTGGCTGCCGACGGAGGCGAGCACCAGATGCTGGCCGACCTCGAGACCGAGCATCAATCGCTGAGCGCGGAGTTCGAGCGCCAGCGGATGAGCCTGATGTTCAGCGGCGAGTACGACGAGCGCGCGGCGATCGTCTCGATCAGCGCCGGCGCGGGCGGCACGGAGGCGACCGACTGGGCCGAGATGCTCGTCCGAATGTACCTGCGCTGGGCGGAGCGGCACCGCTTCGCAACCGAGATCCTCGATCAGGTCGACGGCGAGGAGGCCGGCCTCAAGAGCGCCACCTTCGCCGTCGAGGGCCGCAATGCCTACGGCCACCTGCGCGCCGAGCGCGGAGTCCACCGGCTGGTCCGGATCAGCCCGTTCGACTCGCAGAAGCGGCGGCACACGACGTTCGCGCTGGTCGAGGTGCTGCCAGAGGTCGAGGACGATGTCGAGGTCGGCGAGATCCCGGAGGACGAGCTCAAGATCGACACCTTCCGTGCGCAGGGAGCCGGCGGCCAGCATGTCAACAAGACCGATTCGGCGGTGCGCATCACCCACCTGCCCACTGGCATCGTCGCCCAGAGCCAGAACGAGCGCTCGCAGCACCAGAACCGCGAGGTCGCGATGAAGGTCCTGCGCGCGCGGCTGCTCGAACGGCTGCTGGAGGAGCGCGAGCGCGAGATGGCGGCTCTCAAGGGCGAGCACGTGGAGGCCGGCTGGGGCAACCAGATCCGCTCATACGTGCTGCACCCCTATCAGATGGTCAAGGACCATCGCAGCGGCCACGAGACGAGCAGCACCGGTGACGTGCTCGACGGTGACCTGGATCCGTTCATGCTGGCCGAGCTTGAACGGCTGGCGACGGCGGACGGGCCCGCGGGCTGACCTGCGGGCGGACCGAATCGGCCCTCGCGCCTAGACTGGGGCCCGTCCCACCCTCAGATGAGCGCATCCCAAATGTCCGATCACCCACAGGCTCCGAACGGCGAACCGCCGTCCGGGCTGAGCGCGCAGCCCGAGCCCGATCGATCGGCGCCCGCCGGGCGTGCGACCGTGTACCTCGCGGCCGCGCTGGTGGCCGTCATCGCCGGCAGCGCGCTCTTCGTGTCCGGCTTTGCGCTGGGCCAGCTCCAGGGCTCGACGGCCGGCACGGGCGATTCGCGGCAGGAGCTGTTCCGGCCGTTCTGGGATGCGTACAACGACATCACCCACAGCTACGTCGGCGAGATCGACGAGCCGGCCCTCGTCGAGGGCGCGATCAAGGGCGTCTTCGAGGCGCTCGGCGACCCGTTCTCGGGCTACATGTCGTCGGACGAGTACCGGGGCGGGCTGAGCCATCTCTCGGGTGAGTTCGAGGGCATCGGCGCGGAGCTGGCCACGCTCGAGCGCGATGGCAGCGGCTGCGTGACGATCAGCCACACCTGCCGCCTGACGGTCACGCGCGTGCTGCGCCGCTCGCCGGCGCTGGCGGCCGGGCTGCGCGCAGACGACGTCATCGTCGCCATCGATGGCCGTTCGACGCTCGATTCCAGCCTCGACCTGCTGATCCCAACCATCCGCGGCAAGAAGGGCACGTCGGTCACGCTGTCGCTGGACCGTGGCGGTGCAGCGCTCGAGATGTCGATCGTGCGCGACGTCATCCAGACCGAGCACGTTCGCAGTGACGTCCTGGCCGGCGGCGAAATCGGCTACCTGAAGGTCGACAACTTCAGCTCCGGTGCTGCGCGGGACCTCCACGACCTGCTCAGCGAGCTGATCGACCAGCGGCGCGTCCGTGGCCTCGTGCTTGACCTGCGCGACGATCCGGGCGGCTACGTGGACGCGGCCCGCCAGATCGCCAGCGAGTTTGTCGCCACCAGCCCTCTCTACTGGGAGCAGACCGCGCGCGGCGAGCCGATGGCCATCGAGCCGCAGCCCGGTGGTGCGGCGACAGACCACGGGATCCCGCTCGTCGTGCTCGTCAACGGTGGAACCGCCAGCGCGAGCGAGATCGTCGCCGGGGCGCTGCAGGGCAGCGGCCGGGCACTGCTCATCGGCCAGAAGACGTACGGCAAGGGCACCATCCAGGAGTGGAAGGAGCTGGCCGGCGCCGGCGGCTATCGACTGTCAGTGCGCAAATGGCTGACCCCCGACCAGACCTGGATCCATGGCCAGGGCCTCACGCCGGACGTCGTCGTCGAGGTGCCGGATGACAATGCGGCGGACACCGACCCGGTCCTCGAGCGTGCCCTCGAGGTGCTCGAGGAGAAGCTGGCCGCGCCTGCCGAAGGCCGGCCCATCCGGCTGGGCCGCGCCGCCTGAAGAGCGCCCTTGCGGACTTGGTGAAGGTCGGTTATCGTCGCCCGCGAAGGAAAGGAGGTGATGTGCAGTGACAGATAGCTCTCGCTGCACCGCCTCTCGGGAGTCGCTCCTCTAGAGCTGACCACCGGGAAGTGGTGAACGCAGCCACGTGACGCCGGCCCACAATGGGCCGGCGTCCGCGCGTTCAGCGGTCCTTTCCAGAGACGCCGGCGAAGGTGCCGGCAGGAGCAGCCAGCAATGTCAGAGACGGTGGCGGTCAATCGCCGGGCGCGCCACGAATACGAGATCAGCGACACCTTCGAGGCCGGCCTCGTCCTGACCGGCACGGAGATCAAGAGCATCCGCGCCGGCAAGGCCAACCTAGCCGACGCCTATGCGCGCGTCGAGAAGGGCGAGGCCTGGCTGGTAGGCGCTCACATCGCGCCGTATGAGGCGGGCAACCGCTACAACCACGAGCCACGGCGTGACCGCAAGCTGCTGCTTCATCGCTCGCAGATCGACGAGCTGATGGGCCGCGCCTCGGCCAAGGGCCTGACGGTCGTGCCGCTGCGGCTGTACTTGACGACCAAAGGCCGGGCCAAGGTCGAGCTCGGCCTTGCGCGCGGGAAGCAGCTGCACGACAAGCGTCGCGCGATCGCCGAGCGCGACATGCGCCGGGACGCGGAGCGCGAGCTCGCCGACGCCCAACGCGGACGCCGATGAGCGACCCGGGAGCTGGCGAGCGCCGCGCACCGATCCGGCCGCCTGATCCGCCCCTGGGCTCTGACAGGTTCCTGCTGCGGCCGCTGGTTGCTTCCGATGCCGAGGCCATTTACGCCGCCTGCCAGGACCCGGACATCGCGCGCTGGACGACGATCCCGCAGCCCTACCTGCGCGAGCACGCGACGGGCTTCGTGGCTGACACGATCGACGCCTGGGAGCACGGCCGCGAGCCGACCTTCGCGATGGTCGATCGAGCCTCCGGCAGGCTCATCGGCTGCGTCGGCCTGCGCAGCGACGGAGCGAGCGGCCACGCGATGGAGATCGGCTACTGGACCGCGCCGGCGGGTCGCGGGCGGGGTCTCACGACGGAGGCCGTGCGGCTGGTCAGCCGATGGGCGCTGCTGGATCTGAGGGCTGAGCGAGTCGGCCTGCTGGTCTACGTGGGCAACGAGGCCTCGGCGAGGGTGGCGGAGAAGGCCGGCTTTCGCCGTGAAGGTGTCTTACGCCGGTACTCGCTCCAGCGCGGCACGCCACGCGACACCATCGTGCATTCGCTGATTCGCGCCGATCTTGCGGGTCTCCCTGACTGACCTCTTCCCGAACAGGCGTTCTGATGGTAGGATCTTGACCTGGGGATGAGTGGTTTCGACAGGGCCGGATCCCCGGAGAGTGCGAGTCGAGGATGCCGCTCTGGCCTCGTAAAAAGGCGGCAAACGAAGTAACTGGCAACCGCCAGGCTTCTCTTCCCCTCGCTGCCTAACAGCAGCTAGGTGAACGTGGAATCAGCCTCATCCCCGCGGGCTGTGGAAGCGTCATTCAGCGGGGATGCGCGATCAGCAAGGCCACGTAACCGGTCGCAAAGCCCGCAAGGGGACGTGGATGGATCGGACGGGACGCTGTCGATGGCGGCCCGATCGATTGACGATAAAGCATCGACTACGCTCGTAGCGGTCTCCGGCTGAAGGTCTTGGACGGGGAGTTCGACTCTCCCCCATCTCCACCAC
>Ga0247719_1000072_pt1 | contig 68178 bp, 66 predicted proteins | sample 41E_DmetaG_FD_189046 | JGI IMG/M metagenome (GOLD analysis project Ga0247719, IMG submission 189046) | Soil microbial communities from hillslope of Landscape Evolution Observatory, University of Arizona, Oracle, AZ, United States - 4-1-E_D | ecosystem: Engineered > Artificial ecosystem >...
CGACGGCCACAATCCGGCCTACCAACCTCAATCGGCCGGTCAGAACCCCTCCTGGACGCGATCAAGGCGCTTTCCGGCTCAGGACGGGCCGGATCCGAAAAGGCCACTTCCTGCCGTCTCACCTAGGGCACCGCACGGGGGTACGGCCTCCGCGGTATGGCCGAGTCGTGCATAGAGCGCTCGCGCCAGTGAGTAGCTTCGGACGGGGATGGAACGATTGGACGGCACGCCGGTGTTGCGGGTGGACGACCTTACGGTGTCCTTCCCGTCGTCCAAAGGCCCGCTGCTGGCGGTGAACGGCGTCGACCTCACGGTCGAATCGCGGGAAACGGTCGCCCTGGTGGGGGAGTCGGGGTGCGGCAAGACGATGACCGCCCTCTCCATCCTCGGCCTGACCCCGGCCGAGGCCACCGTCACCGGCGGGGTCACCTTCGAGGGCAAGGACGTCCGCAGCCTCCCGGCCCGCCAGCTCCGCCGCCTTCGCGGCGTCGGGATCTCCATGGTCTTCCAGGAGCCGGTGTCCTCGTTGAACCCGGTCTTCCGGATAGGGGAACAGATCGGCGACGTCATCCGTGCCCACAACCCCGTGTCGAAGCGTGCGGCGCGGGACCGAGCCGTCGAGCTGTTGGAGCGAGTGGGGATTCCGGATGCGGCCAGGCGGGTGGACGAGTACCCGCACCAGTGGTCGGGCGGGATGTGCCAACGAGCGGTGATCGCCATGGCCGTCGCCAACGGCCCCCGCCTGGTCATCGCCGACGAGCCGACGACCGCACTCGATGTCACGGTCCAGGCGCGGGTCCTGCGCGTCCTCCGTGACGCTCAGGCGGCCACCGATTCGGCCGTCCTGCTCATCACCCACGATCTCGGCGTCGTCGCCGAGATGGCAGATCGGGTCGTGGTGATGTACGCCGGGCGCGTCGTCGAGGAGGCGCGCGCCATCGACCTGTACCGGAAACCGCGCCACCCCTATACCCGTGGCCTCCTGGCCAGCCTGCCCCGCGTCGATGCTGTGGCCCGGCTCACCTCGATCCCGGGCCAGCCTCCGCAGCTCCACGCCGTGCCGCCGGGTTGCCCCTTCCATCCCCGGTGCGAGACCTCGAGGGGCCGGGCCCGTTGCGTCGAGGAGGTGCCACCTCTGCTGGTGGCGGGCCCCGATCACCGATCGGCCTGCCACTTCCACGAGGAGCTGGCTGACCTGGGGCCGCCGGCGGTGCCGAAAGAGGGAGCGGTCGCCAGGCCGGCGCCGGAGTCGGGGGAAGACCCCATCCTGCAGCTCGACGCACTCACCGTGCACTTCCCGATCAAGAGCAGGTTCTTCGGCCGGGTCGTCGCCCACGTCCAGGCGGTAGACGGCATCTCGCTCGATCTTCACCGGGGCGAGACCGTCGGGCTGGTCGGGGAGTCCGGGTGCGGCAAGTCGACGACGGCGTATTCCATCATGCGCCTTCACGACCCGACGGGCGGACGGATCCTTTTCCGGGGACAGGACCTCGGCGGGGTGTCGGGCCGGGAGCTGCGGCGGATCCGCCGGGGCATCCAGATGGTGTTCCAGGACCCACAGGCGTCGCTCAACCCCAAGATGACGGTGGGGTCCAGCATCACCGAGCCCCTCACCATCCACGGGTTCTCCCGCAAAGACGCCACCGCCCGCCTTCACGAGCTCCTGCAGATGGTCGGGCTCGATCGCTCCCACACCACCCGGTACCCGCATCAGTTCTCCGGTGGCCAGCTCCAGCGGGTGGGCATCGCCCGTGCTCTCGCCCTCGAGCCGCAGTTGGTCATCCTGGATGAGCCGGTCTCCGCCCTCGACGTCTCCATTCAGGCGCAGGTGCTCAACCTGCTGGCCGACCTCCGGTCGGAGCTGGGGCTCACCTACCTGCTCATCTCCCACGACCTGTCGGTGGTGCGCCAGGTCGCCGACCGGGTGGCGGTGATGTACCTGGGCAACATCGTCGAGTCGGGGCCGACCCGAGCCGTGTTCGAAGACCCCCAGCATCCCTACACCATCGCCCTCCTCGACGCGATCCCTGTGCCCGACCCCACCATGACGCAGCGGGAACGCATCGTGCTGACCGGCGAGGTCCCCGACCCGGTCGACCCGCCGTCGGGTTGCCGCTTCCGCACCCGCTGTTGGCGGGCCGAGGAGCGGTGTGCCGACGAGGCGCCGGCGCTGGTGGATCGGCTTGTCCCCGGCCAGCCGGTTGCCTGCCACTTCCCGGGAGCCCACCACCCGAAGGACGTGGAGGTCGTCCTCCCCGGCTGATCCGCCGTCCGGGCCCTCAGTGGCTCCGACGGGCCACCTGGGGATCGAGGACGTCGCGGAGCCCGTCGCCCATCAGGTTGAACCCGAGCACCGCCAAGCTGATGGCGATGCCGGGGTAGAGCAGGAGGGTGGTGTGGGTCTCCAGGAAGAGCCGACCCTGGTTGATCATGGTGCCCCACTCCGGCGTGGGCGGCTGGGCGCCGAGCCCGAAGTAGCCCAGGGCGGCGAGGGCCAGGATGTTGCCACCGGACTGGAGTGTCGCCAGGACGACGATGGGGGAGATGACGTTGGGGAGGATGTGGCGCAGCATCAGCCGGCTGTTGCCCGCACCCAGCGAACGCGACGCCCGGACGAACGCCCGTTCCCGTACCGAGAGGACCAGGCCCCGCATGACCCGGGCGTAGCTGGCCCACGAGATGGAGACGAGGGCGATGAAGACGTTGCGGACGCCCGGGCCGAGGGTTCCGACGATGGCCAGGTACAGCAGGAGGTTGGGGAGGGCGAGCAGCGAGTCCACGACGCGCATCACGACACCGTCGACCCAACCGCCGACATAGCCGGACACGAGGCCGATCAGTGTGCCGACGAACATGACCGACACGGTGGCCAGGGCGGCGATGCCCAGCGACCAGCGGGCGCCGACCAGGAGTCGGGACAGGACGTCCCTCCCCAGTTCGTCGGTGCCGAGCAGGTGGTCCCGGCTCGAGCCCTCGAGAGACCGCACTGGGTCGATCGTCGTCGGGTCGTACGGGGCCAGGGCAGTGGCGAACACGGCCGCGAGGGTGAGCAGCAGGACGATCGCCAGCCCGGTGGTCGCCAGTCTGTCGGAGAGGAACTGGCGGAAGGGGTGGAGCTTCTCTGCCGCATCGGCGGCCTGGGCGGCGGGCGCAGCCTCAGTGGGTGCGATCGCGGTCACGAGTGGCCGACCCTTCCGCCCAGGCGGACCCGGGGGTCGAGACGGGTGTAGAGCAGGTCGACACACAGGTTCACGACCACGAAGACCGTGCCGGTGAAGATGACGAAACCGGTGACGACGGGGTAGTCCCGGGAGAAGGTGGCAGCGACGACGTACTGTCCGACCCCCGGCCAGGCGAAGACCGTCTCGACGATCACCGTGCCGGTGACGAAGCCGGCCAGGATTAGCCCGGCCACCGTGACCACCGGGATGAGCGCGTTGCGCAGGGCCAGGCTCAGCACCACCCGCCGCCCTGAAACCCCCATGGCGCGGGCCGTCCGAATGTAGGGCTGGGAGAGCACGTCCAGGAGGGCGGAGCGGGTCAGGCGCATGGTGGTGGCCAAGGTGGCGAGGGTCAAGGTGAGGATGGGGAGGACCATGTACGGCAGCCCGCCCTTCCCGGCCACGGGGAACCACCCCAGCTCGACGGCCAGCACGATGATCAGGAGATAGGCCAGGGCGAACGACGGCACCGACTCGAACATGAGCGCGACCGCTCGAGATATGTGGTCCCCGATGGAGTTGCGACGCAGAGAGGCGAGCACTCCGAAGAACACGGCGACGAGCACCGACGCCACGAAGGCGGGGATGGCGATCTGAAGGGTGGAGCCGATGCGGGCGCCGATCTCCTCCCGCACCGACTTCCCACTCCTGAACGAGATACCGACGTCGCCCCGCAGGGCGTCGGCCACGAATCCGGCGTACTGCACGACGAAAGGATCGTTCAGGCCGTGCTGCTCCCGGAACTCCTCGATCTGCTCTTGGGTGGGTGGGTCGTCGAGCTCCCGGCTGAGGATCACTGCCGCCGGGTCACCCGGCGACATCGACGACAGCGTGAACGCGAACAGCGACAGCCCGAGCCACGTAGGAACGAGCAGGATGAGGCGACGTGCGGCGTAGGTGAGCATCGGCCTGGTTGTGGGCGACCAGCTGCCGGCGTCAGTTCCTCATGAAGACGGTTCGCCACCTCTGGTTGGTGCTGGAGGGGTGCGGCTCGAAGCCGTGGACCTTGTTCTTCATGGCGTAGGTCCGTTGCAGCCCGGCGAGCGTGACCCCTCCGATCTCGTTGTCGAGGAGCTCCCGCATCGCTTCCGCGCTCTTTCGCTTCAGCTCGGTGGGGTCGGTCTCGGTGAGGATGGCGTCGATCATGCTGTTGAACTTCGTGTCTGCTCCGGGTGAGATGACCTTGTTGTTGGCGCCGCCGCCTTCCTGGGAGTACCACCGAAGCGCGATGAGGAAGGCCGGGTTGCCGTCGTTCTGGTTGGGAGCGGAGAGATCGATGTCGAAGTCACCCGAATCGAGTGCGGCGCGGTACGCCCCCTCGTCGAGCTGGGCGATCTGGGCGTCGAATCCGACGGCCCGTAGCTGCGCCTGGACGAACTCGGGGGTGACCAGGTCCAACCGCCCGAAGACGATCTTGACGCGGAGGGGCTGGCCGTCCTTGGTACGGACGCCCTCGCCCTGGCGCCTCCACCCGGCCTGGTCGAGCAGCCGGTTGGCCTCGTTCCGGTCGAACGGCACGCCCTTGACCAGGTTGGCGAACTGCCCGAGCACGGCGGGTGGCTGGACGTGGGGGATGGCCTCGGCATTGCCGCCGAGCACGCCCCTCACATAGGCGTTGCGGTCGATCGAGTGGGCGACGGCGCGCCGCAGCACCGGGTCGCTCAACAGCGTGGGCTCACCGCTGGCCTTACGGCGGGAGATGTAGAACATGTGGGTGTACCCGACCGGGGCCTTGGCGATCTTCACGTCGGGCTGCGAGGACACGGTGTTGAGGATGTTCAGCGGGATGTCGGTGATCAGGTCGACTTCGTTGTTCCGAAGCGCCAGGGCCCGAGTGGTGTCGTCCGGGTAGAACTTGAACGTGATCCGGTCGAGACCCGCCGGCTTGCCCCAGTAGTTGGGGTTCTTGACGACCACCAGCTCCTGCTCGGGGGTGTAGCGCTCGACCTTGAACGGGCCGGTGCAAACGCTGTTCTGTACGTTGTTCAGAGGATCGCTGCCGGGCTTCAGGACCACCGTCGACGGATGGTTGATCTGCTCGAGGAGCCGGAGGTTGGGGATCCTCGGGGTGACATCGATGGACCGGTCGTCGACGATCTTGGTCGAGTCCGGCCCGAGGAACCCGGTCCCGACCGCCGGAGGCTGGACGGTGTAGTCGACCGAGTGCTTCAGCTCGGCCGAGGTGACCGGCGTGCCGTCGGCGAACTTGACGCCCGGCACCAGCGTGAAGCGGAAAGTGTTGTTCCCGACGAACCTGCCTTCGGTGGCCATGGGGACCACCGAGAAGTCGGCCGCCAGCTGGACCAGCGTGTCGCACACGTCGGCGTTCAGCGGGTAGTTCGGCTTGCGCTTCTTGTCCCCCTGGGACGCGTCGACCCAGGGGTCCTTCCCGTACCCGACCTTGAGCTCCTGGGGGCCTGTGGGGGTCAGTTGCTCGCCGCTCTGTCCTTGACCGGAGGTCGTCGGCTCGTCGCCAGCACACGCTGAGGCGACGAGTGAGAGGGCCAGCAGGCCGATGAGAAGCCGGAATCCGCTGCGCTTCCGAAGCCCAGCTCTTCCCGTTTGCCGTAACCCGCTCATAGGACTCCCCTCTCCTGGACCGTCGGGCCGCTGAGGACAACGCAGCGTGCACCTAGTTGACGAAGACAGTACCCGCCAGCCTGAGCGCGTGCGCGTCGGGGGCGGTTCCCAGCGCGACGTCGTCGCCATCGCAGTTTGGAATGGGGGCAGAACTAGCGCAGGGCGCCGATCTACGCTCTTCCGGACCAATGACTCCCGTGTTGGACATCCGAGACCTGGAGGTCACCTTCCCGACTTTGGAAGGCCGGGTGTCGGCCGTGCGGGGCGTGAACCTCAGGCTGGAGCCCGGGCAGATCCTCGGCGTGGTCGGGGAATCGGGGTCGGGCAAGACGGTGACCATGCTGGCAGCCCTCGGGCTCCTCCCCTCGAGCGCCGAGGTGACCGGGTCGGTGCTCTACAAGGGCCGTGAGCTGCTGGGGCTGCCGCCGTCGGAGCTGCGGAAGGTGCGGGGCTCGGGGATCGCCATGATCTTCCAGGATCCGCGGACGTCGTTGAACCCGGTCCACACCATCGGCCACCAGATCGTGGAGGGCATCCGCATCCACCATCCCGAGGTCCACCGCAAGGCGGCCCACAAGCGGGCGGTCGAGCTGCTCGGCCTCGTCGGGATCCCACAACCCGACAAGCGGGCGCGTGACTACCCCCACCAGTTCTCCGGTGGGATGTGCCAGCGGGTGATGGTCGCCATGGCCGTGGCCAACGACCCCGACGTCCTGGTGGCCGATGAGCCCACCACCGCGCTCGACGTCACCATCCAGGCCCAGATCCTCGACCTGCTGCGCGACATCCGCCGGGAGAAGGGCGTGGCCGTGGTGCTCATCAGCCACGACCTCGGCGTGGTCGCCGGTCTGGCCGACGAGGTCTCGGTGATGTACGCCGGACGGGTGGTGGAGCGGGGGACCGTCGACGACGTCTACCAGCAGGCCCGCCACCCCTACACCCGCGGCCTGCTCGCCTCCGTCCCCCGGCTCACCGACGACAACCGGGGCCGGCTGACCTCGATCGGGGGCGGTGCGCCGTCGCTGCTGGCCCTGCCGACGGGGTGCTCGTTCCACCCGCGGTGCCCGCACGCCCGGCCGAACTGCAGCGTGGACGACCCCCGCCTGCGCCGGGTCGGCCCGGTGGAGGCGGCCTGCCACTATGCCGAGGAGATGGGCCCGGTGGGGGCAGAGGCCTCGTCATGACCGAGCCCATCCTCGCGGTCCGTGACCTGGTCAAGGAGTTCCCGGTGCGGGGGGGCGGCAAGGTGCACGCCGTCTCGGGGGTGTCCTTCGACCTGGCCGAGGGCGAGACGCTGGGCCTGGTCGGCGAGTCCGGATGCGGGAAGTCCACGACCGCCCGCTGTGTGCTCCGGCTCATCGAGCCGACGAGCGGCGAGGTCCTGTTCCGGGGCCGCGACGTGCTCGGCCTGCGCCGCAAGGAGCTGCGCAAGCTGCGGGCAGACCTGCAGATCGTCTTCCAGGACCCCTACGCGTCGCTCAACCCCCGCATGCAGGTGTGGTCGATCGTCGCCGAGCCGCTGATAGTGCACGGCATGGCGGCCAAGGAGGCCAAGGCTCGGGCCAACGAGCTGCTCGAGCTGGTCCGCCTCCGCCCCGAGCACGCCAGCCGGTACCCGCACGAGTTCTCCAGCGGCCAGCGCCAGCGCATCGGCGTGGCTCGGGCGCTGGCCCTCGAGCCCGACGTCCTCGTCCTCGACGAGCCGGTGTCGGCCCTCGACGTGAGCATCCAGGCCGGCGTGCTCAACCTTCTCGACGAGCTGCGCCACCGGCTCAACCTGTCCTACCTGTTCATCGCCCACGATCTGTCCGTCGTGCGCCACATCTCCGACCGGGTGGCGGTGATGTACCTGGGCAAGGTCGTCGAGATCGGCACTCGGGACGACATCTACAACCACCCCGCCATGCCGTACACCCAGGCCCTGCTCTCCTCGGTGCCCGTCCCCGACCCGCCGGCCGAGCGCCGGCGCAAGCGGATCGTGCTCGCCGGCGACCTGCCCAGCCCGGCGGACCCGCCGTCGGGCTGCCGGTTCCGCACCCGCTGCTGGAAGGCGCAGGACATCTGCGCCGAGGAGGAGCCGGCGCTCGTCGACCGCGGCCAGGGCCATCCCGCCGCCTGTCACTTCGCCGAGGAGCTGCAGGTCCTTCCTTGAGCCCGAAGGTCACGGAGGCCCCGTAACCTGGACGCATGGCCGTGCGGTTCGTCATCATCGGCGGCGGTCCCGCCGGCAACCAGGCGGCCAGCTACGCGGCGCGCCACGGGGCCAAGGTCACCCTGATCGAACGCGACGTCGTGGGCGGCGCCGCCCACCTCTGGGACTGCATCCCGTCCAAGGCCATGATCGCCACCGGCGGGGCCATGGCCTTCGTCGAGCGGTCTGCGGGCATGGGCCTGGCCGCCCTCGACGCCGACCTCGACACCGACGCGCTGAAGCGCCGGATCACCGGTATCGAGGACCACCTCCGCTCCTCGACGGAGGACCTCCTCTCCGATCAGGGGGTGCGGGTGATCCGGGGCACGGGCCGGTTGACCGGGCCTCATTCGGTGGTCGTGGAAAGTTCGGCCGACGTGGGCGGCGCGGCCGCCGGCCTCGGCGGCGGCGAGGAGCTGGAGGCCGACGCCATCCTGTTGGCCACCGGCAGCCGACCCCGCATCCCCGAGTGGTGCCAGCCCGACGGCGACCGTATCCTCACCACCCGCCAGGCCTACCCGCCGCCGGTCATGCCCGAGCACCTGGTCGTCGTGGGCTCGGGAGTGACCGGCGTGGAGTTCGTGCACATGTTCGCCTCGTTCGGGTCGAAGGTCACCCTGGTCGTGAGCCGCCAGCAGGTGCTGCCGAACAAGGACCCCGAGGTCGCTGCCGCCTTGGAGGAGGAGTTCCTACGCCGGGGCGTGCGATTGTTCATCGGGGCCCGGGCCGTGGCGATCGACCGGGGCGAGGACGGCGTCGCCGTCCGCTGTGACGACGGCCGGGTGGCCAGGGGTAGCCACGCCCTCCTGGCCATCGGCTCGGTGCCCAACTCCGAGGGGCTCGGGCTGGAGACGGCCGGCGTCGACGTGGACGGGCGGGGCTACGTGCCGGTCAACCAGCACTGCCAGTCCAACGTGGCCCACATCTACGCCGCCGGCGATCTCTCGGGGAAGCTGCCCCTCTCCTCGGTCGCGGCCATGCAGGGCCGCAAGATCGCCGAGCACGTCATGGGCATGCAGGCCCGCGAACACCGCCACCTGGACTACGACAAGGCGCCTCAGGCCGTCTTCACGGAGCCGGAGATCGCCGAGGTGGGCGTGGCCGAGACCGAGGCGTTCGCCACCGGGCGCAAGATCCGGGTGACGAAGGTCCCGTTCTCGTCGAACCCCAAGGCCCTCATCAACCACGACTCACGGGGCTTCGTCAAGATCGTCTCCGACCCGGCCACCGGCATCGTGCTGGGCGGGTCGATCGTCGGCCGCCACGCCGCAGAGCTCATCTCCGTCCTCGCCCTGGCGGTCAACTGCAACCTGCGGGTCGGCGACGTGGTCGACAGCCTGCTCGTCCACCCGTCGGTGGCCGAGTCGCTGTCCGAGGCCGCGGAGTAGCCGGCGGCCGGAGCCGGCGGCCTCGGCGAAGCGGAGCGAAGCCATCTGCCGTCGGCTCCTACGAGGTCGGCGGCTACGTCTTCAGAACAGAAGATGTAGCCGGCGACCGGAGCCGGCGGCCGCGCCTACTCCAGCACGAAGAGGACGTCGCCGGCGCTGACGTTGTCGCCGGGCGAGACGTGGACCTCGGTCACGGTGCCGGCCCTCTCGGCGTCCACCGCATTCTCCATCTTCATGGCCTCGAGCACGCAGAGGGGCTGCCCGACCGCCACCGCGTCGCCGACGGCGACCGACACCTCGATGATCGTGCCCTGCATGGGCGCGGTGACCCGTCCGCCGCCCGCGGGGCCGGCCGCGACCGCCGCCGCACCACCGCGGGGGCGGGGCGCAGACGCCGCGGCACCAGCGCCGCCGGCGACTGAGTCCGGCAGCCACACCCGCACCTCGTAGCGCCGGCCGTCGACCTCGACGGCGACGTCGCGGGGCTTCTCGTGCTCGGGCGGCGGGGCGGCGAGCGCCCGGGTCGACGGCATGTCCGAGAAGTCGAGCCGCTCCTCCACCCACCGGGTGGAGTGGCGGTTCTCGATGAAGTCGGGGTGCTCGAGGATGCGGAGGTGGGCGCCGATGTTGGTGGCTACGCCCTCGATGGTCATCTCACGCAGGACACGCAGCATCCGCCGCCGGGCCTCCTCCCGGAAGCACCCCCACGTCAGGACCTTGGCGATGAGGTTGTCGTAGTGCTGGGTGACGGCGTCGCCCTCCCCATAGCCCACGTCGATGCGCACCCCGAAGCCACCGGGCCGCGAAAAGCGGGTGAGGGTGCCGGGGGAGGGCATGAACCGGCCGCCGGCGACGTCCTCGGCGTTCACCCGGCACTCCATGGCATGGCCCCGGGGGTCGAGGGCGTCCTGGGTGAACGACAGCGGGGCACCGGACGCCACCCGCAGCTGCTCGGCGACGAGGTCGATCCCGCAGGTCAGCTCGGTGAGGGGGTGCTCGACCTGGAGGCGCGTGTTCATCTCCAGGAAGTAGAACTCGCCGTCCTGGACGAGGAACTCGACCGTGCCCGCGTTCGAGTAGCCACAGGCCCGGGTGACGGCCACCGCGGCGTCGCCCATGGCCCGCCGGACCTCGGGTGCCAGGCCGGGCGCCGGCGTCTCCTCGATCAGCTTCTGGTGCCGGCGCTGGCTCGAGCAGTCGCGCTCGCCCATCCAGACTGCGTTCCCCAGCGTGTCGGCGAACACCTGCATCTCCACGTGGCGGGGCCAGTCCAGGTACCGCTCGAGGTACACCTCGGCGCTCCCGAAGTAGGCCTGCCCCTCCCGCTTGGCCGAGTCGAGGGCGGCGGCGGCCTCCTCGGGCCCGGCCACCACCTTCATCCCCCGGCCGCCGCCGCCGTAGGACGCCTTGATCGCCACCGGCCACCCGTGCTGCTCGGCGAAGGCCAGGATCTCGGCCGCCCCGGTCACCGGCCCGTCGCTGCCGGGGACGACCGGCACGCCGGCGGCGATGGCTGCCGCGCGCGACGACACCTTGTCGCCCATGACCTCCATGGCCTCGGGCGGGGGGCCGACGAACGTCGCCCCCCGCGAGCTCACGCCGCGGGCGAACTCGGGGTTCTCGCTGAAGAACCCGTAGCCCGGGTGGACGGCGTCGGCCCCGCTGGCCGCGATGGCGTCGAGGACCGCCTCGGTGTTCAGGTAGCTTTCCGCCGCCGTCTCCCCACCGAGCGCGAAGGCCTCGTCGGCCAGGCGGACGTGGAGGGCGCGCCGGTCGACCTCGGAGTAGACGGCCACGCTGGCGATGCCGAGCTCCCGGCAGGCCCGGATCACCCGGACGGCGATCTCGCCGCGGTTGGCGATCAGGACCTTGGCGAACATGTGCCGGCCATCATGACCCAGCGCGAGTGTGGTGACCGTGCCCGCCGGCCGGTTCGCAGACGTCCGCTGGTACGCGGAGGTGGACTCGACCAACCGGGTTGCGGCCGACCTGGCCCGTGCCGGGGCGCCCGACGGTCTGGTCGTCGGCGCCGACCACCAGACCGCCGGCCGGGGTCGGCGGGGGCGGACATGGGAGGCGCCGCCCGGCGCGGCCCTACTGGTTTCAGTGGTCCTTCGGCCGGCGCCGGTCCTGGTGACGCTGGCCGCGGGGCTGGCCGCTGCCGGCGCCTGCGAAGCGGCGGCCGGCGCGACCGTGGCGCTGAAGTGGCCTAACGACCTGCTGCTGGGCGACGCCAAGCTCGGAGGCATCCTCACCGAGGCGGTCAACGGGGCGGCGGTCGTGGGCCTCGGGGTGAACGTGGCGTGGGCGCCGCCGGGCGCGGCCCGCCTGGGCCCCGACATCGACCGCGACGCCGTGCTCCATGACTACCTCACCGGCCTCGACGCGCCCGGTGACGTGCTCGACCGCTACCGGAGCCGGTGCACGACCCTTGGCCGGCGGGTCCGGGTCGAGCTGCCGGACGGCACCGTCGAGGGTGTCGCCACCGATGTCGACGACGACGGGCGCCTCGTGGTCGCGGGGCGGCCGATCGCCGCCGGCGACGTCGTCCACGTGAGGCCCTTCCGGTAGACGTCGCCGCTACGGGTCGATCTCCCGCGCCACGAGCGCGGCGAACGCGGCACCGGCCGCCTCCGTGAGGGGGCCGGGGCATTGCGGGAGCAACCGCCCGTCGACGGAGCGGATGGGCTGCACGTCGCGAGTGCTGGAGGTGAGGAACGCCTCCTCCGCCGTGGCCAGTGACTCCATGGGCACGGCGGCCTCGACCACGTCGACCACCTCCATGACCAGCTCGCGGGTCACCCCTGCCAGGCAGCCGGCGGACAGCGGCGGGGTCACGAGCTGGCCGCGGCCGCCGACGAAGACGTTGGTGCTCGTGCCCTCGCACAGGTCGCCGGCCAGGTTGGCGAACAGCGCCTCGCCGGCGCCGCGCTCGCGGGCGTGGGCCAGGGCGACCACGTTCTCGCCGTAGGACACCGACTTGACCCCCGCCAGCGCCCCCCGCTCGTTGCGGGGCCACGGGGCGACGGCGACGTCGGCCGTGGGCGGCCACGCCGGCAGGCGTCCGGCGGCCACGATCACAGTGGTATCGATGCCGGCCCGGTCAGAGCCCAGGGGCCCGGGGCCGCTGGTGACCGTGACCCGCACCCGGCCGTCGGCGATGCTGTTGGCCGCGACGACATCGTCGATCGCGGCCCGCACCACCGCCGGGTCAGGGCACGGCAGCAGCATGCCGGCGGTCGAGCGGGCCAGGCGCTCGAGGTGCCGGCGGGCGGCGAACGGCCGTCCCTCGAGGATCTTCATCGTCTCGAAGACGCCGTCGCCGGTGAGCAGCCCGTGGTCGAACGGCGAGACGCGGGCATCCGCCTCGCGGAGGAGGGCGCCGTCGATCCACAGGACGGTCACCCGAAGGCTGCTGGGTTCATGCTCCGCCTCCACCGGCGACGGCGAGCAGCCGGCGCGCCTTCAGCTCGGTCTCCTCCCATTCGCCCGCCGGCGTCGAGTCCCAGGTGATCCCGCCGCCCGTTCCCAGGTGCAGGCGGCCGTCCTCCACCCACAACGTGCGGATGGCCACGTTCAGCTCGCCGGCCACCGCGTCGGTGTCGACCCAGCCGATGGCGCCGCAGTAGACCCCGCGGGGGACGGGCTCGAGCCGGCGGATGACGTCGAGGGCGGCCAGCTTCGGCGCGCCGGTGACCGAGCCCGGGGGGAAGGTGGCCGCCAGCAGCTCGGCCCAGCCGACGCCCGGCCGCAGCCGTCCGCGCACCGTGCTCACCAGGTGGGACAGCCCGGGGTGGAGCTCTTCGCGGCACAGGTCGGGCACCGTCACCGTGCCGAACTGGCAGACCCGCCCCAGGTCGTTGCGCATCAGGTCGACGATCATGACGTTCTCGGCCCGGTCCTTGGGGAGGAAGTCCCCGCCGTGCGCCGCCGTCCCCTTGATCGGTCGGCTCTCCACCACGTCCCCACGCCGCCGGAGGAACAGCTCGGGCGACGCCGAGGCCACGGCCACGCCGGCCGAGTCGAGCCGGAGGGTCGCGGCGTGGGGCGCGGGGTTGGAGCGGGCGAGGGCCGCGCCGAGGGCGACCACGTCGAAGCCCTCGGGGAGCGGCGCCGACAGCCGCCGGCACAGGTTGACCTGGTAGACGTCGCCGAGGGCGATCGCCTCCCGGATAGCGTCGACGCCCTTGGAGAAGGCTTCTCGATCGAGGCTCGACGCCCATGAGTGGTGCGGGACAGGGGCGAACCACCCGGCCTGCGGCGCGGCCATGCGCTTGGAGGCGTGGAACCGGGCACACACCGGCGCGGCGTCGAACGGCAGCACGACCGCCCACCGACCATGACCGGGCGCATCGAGGACGGTAAGGTCGTCGGTGACGTCGCGCAGGCCTGTCAGGAGGCATCCGCCCACGACGGCCGAGTCCACCCGCTGGATCCTACGAGAGAGGTCATGACGCCTGCCTATCGCCGTGCGGCCGTAGCGGGACCCGTGCCGAACGGCGCTTCTCCGCGGTGACGGACCGCACGACGCCGGGAGCCGAGGGCGTGCACATCGCCGCGGCGCGCGCCGGTCACCTCAACGGCGACGGCGGCGGCGACAGGGCGGACCGGGCCGAGGGCCGCGTCGACGACGCCGCGCCCGACACGGCTCGCACCGTCCTGGCTTCGCCGGTGGGAGTACGGCGGCCCCGCCCGGTGTCGGAGGCCAGGGCCAAGGTGCTGCGCCAGCGTCGCCGCCGCAGGCGCCTCCTCATCGCCTTCACCGCGTTCACCGCGTTCTGCACGTTCTCGGTGGGGCTGGGTTACGTCTACGTGCAGCGCCGCCTCGGCCAGATCAGTCGGGTCAGCCTTCCTGCCCTGGGGGTCGACTCCGGTCGGGTCATGAACGTGCTGCTCGTCGGGTCGGACAGCAGGGCGAACCTTCAGGGCGCGGTGGCCGCCGGCTTCGGCAAGGCCGAGGTCGGGGGTCAGCGCAGCGACACGGTGATGATCCTCCACGTCGACCCGGCCTCCCAGAAGGCGGCCGTCGTCTCGGTGCCCCGCGACCTCTACGTGCCGATCGCCGGCACCGACTATTCCGAACGCGTGAACGTGGCGTTCGCGATCGGCGGCCCCGACCAGCTCATCGCCACCGTGCAACAGGCACTGGGCATCACCATCCACCACTACGTCGAGGTCGACTTCGTCGGTTTCAAGGACATCGTCGACACGGTCGGTGGCGTGACGATGTACATCCCGTACCAGGTGCGAGACTCCGTCATCGGCCTGACGCTTCCCGCCGGCTGCGAGAAGCTCGACGGCCAGAAAGGCCTCTCGTGGGTGCGCAGCCGCAACATGGAGTTCCTCATCAACGGCACCTGGCAGGCCGACGGCCGCGGCGACCTCGGGCGTATCGAACGTCAGCAGGACTTCATCCGGCGGATGATGAAGGAGGCGCTCAACGCCGGGCTCACCAACCCGGTGCAGCTCAACCGCCTCATCGCCATCGCCGTCAAGGACGTCACCTTCGACTCCCGCCTGTCCACCAAGGACCTGACCGTGCTGGGCCGGCGGTTCAGCTCGCTCGACCCCGACAAGGTGGCGCTGACCACCTTCCCCACGTCGCCGGCCGACATCGACGGCAAATCCGTCCTGAAGCTCCAGACCGCCCAGGCCAAGCCCATCATCGACCTGCTGAACGGGCGCACCTCCGTCGACGGCGCCCCCACCCCCACCGGCGGCGCCACCACGTCGACCACGCCGGCCCCGACAGCGAAGACCTCCGACGTGAGGCTCCGTGTCCTGAACGGTGTGGGGACTCCAGGGGCAGCGGCGAAGGCGGCGACCAGCCTCACCGGGGCGGGCTACGTCGTGGTGGAGAAGGGCGACGCGCCGGCGCTGGCGCCGAAGACCACGATCACCCACGGACCGGGGCAGCTGGCCAAGGCGCAGCTCCTGCAGAGCGCGCTGCTGGCGCCGGCGGTCGTCCGTGAGGACCCCACCCTGAAGTCGGTCGACGTGAGCCTCGTCCTCGGCGCCGACTACACCGGGGTGAAGGCCACCGTCTCGACCGCGGCGCCGACCACCGCGGCGCCGACGACCACCATCGCCAAGCCGATCGAGCCCGTGCCCCTGCCGCTGGGCACCACCACCCCGCCCTGCTGAGCCGCGAAGTCGCTCGGCCGCCGCCGGGTCACCTAGCGTTGGCCACGTGAGACTTCTCGTCACCGGAGGAGCCGGGTTCATCGGCGCCAACTTCGTCCGCTACTGGTCCGAGGCCCATCCAGACGATCACGTGGTCGTCTACGACCTCCTGACCTACGCCGGCAACCGCGCCAACCTGGCCGGGCTCGACGACACGGTCGGCTTCGTCCGGGGCGACATCGGCGACCAGGCGATGGCGGAGCACACCATGCGCGACGAGTCGATCGACGTGGTCGTGAACTTCGCCGCCGAGTCGCACAACAGCCTGGCCGTCCTCGACCCTGCCCTGTTCTTCCGCACCAACGTGCTGGGCACCCAGGCCCTGCTGGAGGCTTCGCGCCAGGTCGGGATCTCCCGCTTCCATCACATCTCGACCTGCGAGGTCTACGGCGACCTCGACCTGGACACCGACGAGTGCTTCACCGAGGAGTCGCCGTACCGGCCCCGCACGCCCTACAACGCGTCGAAGGCGGGCGCCGACCACGCGGTGCGGGCCTACCACGAGACCTACGACCTGCCGGTCACCGTGACGAACTGCTGCAACAACTACGGGCCCTACCAGTTCCCCGAGAAGGTCATCCCGCTGTTCACCACCCTCGCCCTCGACGATGCGCCCCTCCCGATGTACGCCTCCACCAAGAACCGTCGGGAGTGGCTGCACGTCCTCGACCACTGCCGCGCCATCGAGGCCGTGCTCGACCGGGGCCGGGTGGGGGAGACCTACAACGTCGGCAGCGGCGTCGAGCGCAGCATCGAGGAGATCGCCGACGGGGTGCTGGAGTCGCTGGGCAAGCCCGGCGACCTGAAGACCATCGTCCCCGACCGCCCGGGCCACGACCGCCGCTACCTGCTCGACTCCTCGAAGATCCGCAAGGAGCTGGGCTGGGAGCCGCAGGTGCCGTTCGACCAGGGCCTGACCGACACCGTCGGCTGGTACGAGGACAACCGGGACTGGTGGGAGCCGCTGCGTCACAGGGCGCCGGTCGAGGAGACCGCCTGGGAGGAACAGGCCGACACGCCGGGCCAGCCCTGATGCGGGTGCTGGTCACTGGTGCCGGCGGCCAGGTCGGCCGTGAGGTGGTCGACGTCTGCACCGAGGCAGGCGACGAGGTCGTCGCCTGCGACCACGCCGCCCTCGACGTCGGTGACCGCGACGCCGTGCTGCAGGCGGTCGCCGCTGCCGCCCCCGACACGGTGATCCACGCCGGCGCCTGGACGAACGTCGACGGCTGCGAGACGGATCCCGATCAGGCGTACAAGGTCAACGCCCTCGGCACCCGCCACGTCGCCGAGGCGGCGCGCATGGCCGGCGCCCGTGTCGTCTACGTGTCCACCGACTACGTCTTCGACGGCACTGGCAACCGTCCCCACCACGAGTGGGACGCGACCAACCCGGTCTCGGTCTACGGGCGGTCGAAGCTTGCTGGCGAGTCGGTCCTCGCCCCGGCCGACACGGTCGTACGCACGTCGTGGGTGTGCGGTCGCCACGGGCGCAACTTCGTCAAGACCATCCTGGGGCGGGCGGCCGCCGGCCAGCCGCTGACCGTGGTCGACGACCAGCACGGCTGCCCGACCTTCGCCGACGACCTGGCCGGCATGCTCCGCCGGCTGGCCGTCGCCCGCCTGCCGGGCACCTTCCACGTCACCAACCAGATGGCGACCACGTGGTTCCGCTTCGCCCGCGATGTCGTCGACGCCGCCGGCCTGGACACCGGCCTGGTCACCCCGATCACCACCGCCGAGATGCGGCCGGTCCGTCCGGCGCCCCGCCCCGCGTACAGCGTGCTGGACAACGCCGCCCTCCGCCTCTCGGGGATCCCGCTGCTTCCCGCCCACCACGAGCCGCTGAGAAGGCTGGTCGCGGAGCTGGCGGCGACGACAATGGTTCCATGAGCACCATCGCCGTCATCGGCGCCGGCTACGTCGGCCTCACCACGGCCGCATGCTTCGCCCATCTCGGGCACAAGGTGACCTGCGCCGACGTGGTCGCCGAAAAGGTGGAACGCCTCAACCGCGGTGACATACCCATCCTCGAGGCCGGCATGCCGGAGCTGGTTCGGGAGGGCATCGACGGCGGGCGGCTGTCGTTCGTGGTCGGCGCCGGCCGGGCGGTGGCCGGCGCCGAGTTCGTCTACCTGTGCGTCCCGACGCCGCAGACCGACGACGGGTCCGCCGACCTGTCCTACATCCGGGCCGCGGCGGCCGAGATCGCGCCGCTCCTGGACCCCGAGACGATCGTCGTCAACAAGTCCACCGTCCCCGTGGGCTCGACCCGGGTGGTGGAGGAGGTGCTCGGTCGCGACGACGTCACGGTGGTCTCCAACCCCGAGTTCCTCCGCGAGGGCTCCGCCGTGCACGACAGCCTCAACCCGGACCGGATCGTCATCGGCGCTCACGACCAGGTGGCCGCCGCCCGAGTGGCCGGGCTGTTCAAAGCCCTGCGGGCCCCCGTCATCGTCACCGACCCGGCCTCGGCGGAGACCATCAAGTACGCCTCGAACGCCTTCCTGGCCACCAAGGTGACCTTCGCCAACGCGGTGGCCAACGTGTGCGAGGCGGTCGGTGCCGACGTCCGCGACGTCCTCCTCGGCATGGGCTACGACAAGCGCATCGGGTTCGAGTTCTTGAAGCCCGGCCCCGGCTACGGCGGCTCGTGCTTCCCGAAGGACACGCGGGCCCTGGTGCGCATCGCCGAGGACGCCGGCTACGACTTCGGGCTGCTGCGGGGGGTCGACGAGGTCAACGACGCCCAGTTCGCCCGCGTGGTCGACAAGGTCGTGCGCATGGCCGGTGGCTCGGTCGAAGGAAAGGTGGTCGCCGGCTGGGGCCTCACGTTCAAGGCCCGCACCGACGACCTGCGCCAGTCACCCGCCCTCGAGGTGCTCCACCGGCTCCGGGCCCTCGGCGCCACCGTCCGGGCCTACGACCCGGCCGTCGCTGCCTCTGTCGCGGCAGACGACTCGCGTCTCGACGGCATCGAGGTAGGCGTCGACCCTTACGGCGTGTGCGACGGTGCCGCCGCCCTCGTCGTCCTCACCGAGTGGGACGAGTTCCGCCGGCTCGACTTCGGCAAGGTCGCCGCCGCCCTCGAGGAGCCGCGCGTGGTCGACGCCCGTAACCTCCTCGACCCCGCCGCCCTCCGCCGGCGTGGGTTCGCCTACGAGGGCATAGGCCGATGAGTCGCAGGGTGGTCGTCACCGGTGGAGCGGGGTTCCTCGGGTCCCACCTCTGCCGCGAGCTGCTCGCCCGGGGCGACTCGGTGGTGGCCGTCGACAACCTGGTCACCGGCAACCTCGAGAATCTTACCGGGATCTCCGGCCACCCCGAGTTCACCTTCGTGCACTCCGACGTCAGCAACTTCGTCCACGTACCCGGTCCCGTCGACGCGGTGCTGCACTTCGCCAGTCCGGCGTCGCCGGCCGACTTCGACCGCATCCCCATCCAGATCCTCAAGGTCGGCAGCCGCGGCACCCACAACACCCTCGGCCTGGCCAAGGACAAGGGAGCCCGGTACCTCCTCGCCTCCACCAGCGAGGTCTACGGCGACCCTCTCGTCCACCCCCAGCCCGAGACGTACTGGGGCAACGTCAACCCTCTCGGCCCACGAGGCGTCTACGACGAGGCCAAGCGCTTCGCCGAGGCGCTGACCATGGCGTACCACCGCCACCACGGCGTCGACGTGCGTATCGTTCGCATCTTCAACACCTATGGTCCGAGAATGCGTCCCGACGACGGGCGGGTGGTGTCGAACTTCATCGTGCAGGCGCTGCACGAGAAGCCCATCACCATCCACGGCGACGGCAGTCAGACGCGCAGCTTCTGTTACGTCGACGACGAGGTCCGGGGCCTCCTCGCCCTCCTCGACTCCGATTACGTCGGCCCCGTCAACATCGGCAACCCGAACGAGTTCACCGTGCTCGAGCTGGCCGAGAGGGTCCTCGCCCTCACCGGCTCCTCGTCGGAGCTGCGCTTCGACCCCCGCCCGGTCGACGACCCGGGCCAGCGCCGGCCCGACCTCACGCTGGCCCGGTCGCTACTCCACTGGGAGCCGGAGATCCCCCTCGACGAGGGCCTGGCCCGCACCGCCGAGTGGTTCGCCGAGGTCACCGGGCGTGCATGAGGACGACCTCGACCCCTACGGCAGGACCCTTTCGGTCATCGTCCCCGTCTTCGACGAGCGCAACACGGTGGTCGAGGCCCTGCGGCGGATGCGCCGGGTCAGGCTGCCCGTCGACCTCGAGGTCGTCGTCGTCGACGACGGCTCCACCGACGGGACCTCGCAGGTCCTCGGTGCCCTCGAGGACTCCACCGTCCGCGTCGTGCGCCACCCCGCGAACCTGGGCAAGGGAGCGGCTATCCGCACCGGCCTGCAGCACATCCGCGGCGACTTCGTCCTGATCCAGGACGCCGACCTCGAGTACGATCCCGAGGACTGGCCCCGCCTGCTCCGGCCCGTCCTGCGAGGCCGGGCCGAGGTGGTCTACGGCAGCCGGTTCAGCGGGGAGGGAGGGAGCATGGCCGCCTCCGAGTGGGTTGGGAACCGCCTGCTGTCCCTCGCCACGAACGTGCTCTACAACACCAGCCTTTCCGACATGGAATGCGGCTACAAGCTCTTCACCCGCAAGGTGATCGACGACATCACCATCGAGTCCGACCGGTTCGACTTCGAGCCGGAGATCACCGCCAAGGTGCTGCGGCGCGGCTACCGCATCTACGAGGTGCCGGTCTCCTACTCCGGGCGGCGGGCCAGCGAGGGCCGCAAGTTCGCCTGGCGCGACGGCGTGCGGGCGCTCTCGACCCTCGCCCGCTACCGGTGGGGAGCCGTCCGGTGACGTCGGCGAGCGCGGTCGTCGTCAGCTACAACTCCGCCGCCTACCTCCCCGACTGCCTGAGGAGCCTCCGGTCGGAGGGGGTGGCCTCGGCGGTGGTCGTCGACAACGCCTCCTCCGACGCCTCGGTCGCCGTGGTCGAGGCTGAAGACCCCGGGGCGACGGTGGTGCAGACGGGAGCCAACCTCGGGTTCGGCTCCGCCGCCAATCGCGGGGTGGCGGTGACCGCCGGCGAGTACGTGCTCATCCTCAATCCCGACACTGTCGTCGAGCCGGGCACGGTGAAGGCGCTGTCCGACGCCCTCGACCGCGACGCGGGCCTCGCGGTGGTCGGTCCCCGCATCGAGAACCTCGACGGGACGCTCTACCCCTCGGTCCGGCGGTTCCCGGACCTCACGGTGGCCTTCGGGCACGCCTTCCTCGGTCTGGTCTGGCCCCGGAACCCCTTCACCCGGCGCTACCGCATGCTCGACTGGGACCACGACCGGGCGGCGCCCGACGTGGACTGGGTCGGCGGGGCGTGCTTCCTCGTCCGCCGTGCGGCCTTCGAGATGGTCGGGGGCTTCGACGAGTCCTACTTCATGTACGTCGAGGACGTCGACTTGTGCTGGCGCCTCGGCCGAGGCGGCTGGCGCGTCGGCTACGAGCCGGCCGGGCGGGTGGTGCATGCCCTGGGCGGCTCCAGCCGCTCGATGCCCTACCGGATGATCGCCGAACACCACCGGTCCCTGTTGCGGTTCGTCTCCAAGACGAGCGACGGCGCCCGCCGCGGCCTCGTGCCCGTCGTCGCCGCCGGCCTCGCCGTGCGCACGCTGGCCGCCTGGGCCCACCACGCCGTCGACGGGGCTCGACCTCAGCTGCCGGGAGCCACCTAGTAGCGTCGGATCCCAATGGGAAAGGCATCTTCAGCCAAAAAAGTCGCCCGGGCGGCGCGCACGGGCGGGGGTCGCACCCGTCGGGGCAGTACGTCGTGGGTGTGGCCGGGTCTCATGGCCCTCGTCGTGGTGCTGGGCACCGCGGGCATCGTCTACAGCCGTGACGAACGCGAGCCGGACAACTCCCGGCCCTTCGCCGCCGGCCCCAACCGGCGCGCTGACCACTGGCACGCGGCCATCGGCTTCTACATCTGCGGGTCGTTCGTGCCCAACCTGCCCGAGGGCGACGACCCTCTGGGCATTCACGGCCACGGCGACAACATCGTCCACATCCACCCCTTCGGCGCCTCGGCGGCGGGGAAGCGGGCCACCCTGGGCGTCTACTTCGACACCGTCAACGCGGAGGTCTCCGCCGATAGGATCGCGCTCCCGGGCCAGGACACGAAGCGCAACGGCGACCGCTGTGAGGACGGTCCCGGCATCGTCCAGACCAAGGTATGGGACACCCGGTCGCCGACCGACCCCGGTCGCATCGTCAAGGGCAACCCGTCGAACATCCGCCCCCAGGACAACCAGCTCATCACCATCGCCTTCGTCCCCGAGGGCAAGGAGATCCCGAGGCCGCCTTCGGAGCCCAACCTCGACGCCTTGACCGATGTGGGGCCGCAGCCTGGAGCGACGACGACCACCTCTGTGGATCCCAACGCCTCCACCACCACCACCCCCTCGCCCACCACCACGGCTCCTCCGTCGACTACGAGCACCAGCACCCCGTGAAGGCCGTGGTGCTGGTGGGTGGGGCAGGGACACGCCTGCGCCCGCTGACCCTGACCGTGCCGAAGCAGGTCCTGCCCATCGTCGAGGTGCCGATGATCGAGCGGGTCCTGGCCCATCTCGAGCCCCATGGGGTCGACGAGGCTGTGCTGTCGCTCGGTTACCGGCACGACGCGTTCGAGGCGCTCTTCCCCGACGGGCGGGCCGGTGGCATCCGCCTCACCTACGCGGTGGAGCCGGAGCCCCTCGACACCGCCGGCGCCGTTCGCTTCGCGGCTGCCTACGGCAGCATCTCGGAACGGTTCCTCGTGGTGAACGGCGACATCCTCACCGACCTCGACGTGTCCGCGATGCTCGCCTTCCACGACGAGCGGCAGGCGGTGGCCACCATCTCGCTGGCCAAGGTGTCCGACCCGTCCGCCTTCGGCCTGGTGCCCATCGACGGCCAGGGCAGGGTCGTCGCCTTCGTCGAGAAGCCGGCGCCAGGGGCCGTCGGTCCCAGCCTGGTGAACGCGGGCACCTACGTGCTCGAGCCGTCCGTGCTCGACCACATCGCCGAGGGCCGGCGGGTGTCCATCGAGCGCGAGGTGTTTCCCGTGCTCGCCGCCAAGGGGTCGCTGTACGGGTTCGACTCCTCCGACTACTGGACCGACACGGGCACCCCGGCGCAGTACATCCAAGCCCAGCTCGACCTGCTCTCCGACCGCCGGCCGCGCCCGCCGGCGCCTGGTGCCCGGCAACGCCCCAACGGGGTCTGGATCCTCGGCGACGCCGACGTCGGGGCCGACGTGCACGCCCCCGCCCTCGTCGGCGACGGGTCGTGGGTGGGCGCCGGCGCCACGGTCGAGAGCGCGATCGTCGGGGCGCGGTGCCGGATCCATCCGGGCGCGCAGGTGCTGGAGTCCGTGCTGTTGCCGGGCGCGGAGGTCGAGGCGGACGCGCGGGTCACCCGGTCGGTCCTCGGGCCCAATTGCCGGGTCGGCGAGGGCGCGCGGGTCTCGAACCTCTCGGTCATCGGCGACGGCTACCAGGTGGAGCCGGGCGCCCAGCTCGACGGCGTGAGGCTGCCGGCCACCGCCCCGGCATGAGGGCGCTCGTCACGGGAGGCGCCGGCTTCATCGGCTCCACCCTGGTCGACCGGCTGTTGGCCGAGGGCCACGCCGTCGACGTGGTCGACGACCTCTCGAGTGGATCCCTCGCCAATCTGGGCGAGGCCCGTGCCACCCGGGGCTACGAGCTGACGTTCCACCGCCTCGACATCCGCGAGCCCGCCGTCAGCGAGCTGATCGCCCACCGGCGTCCGGAGGTCGTCTTCCACCTCGCCGCCCAGGCCGACGTCCGAGTCTCCGTCGACCGCCCGGTCTTCGACGCCGAGGTCAACATCATCGGCACGGTGAACGTGCTGGAGGGGGCCCGGGCGGCCGGCAGTCGCAAAGTTGTGTTCGCGGCGAGCGGGGGGACGCTCTACGGCGAGCCCGAGAAGCTGCCGGTGGCCGAGTCCCATCCCCACCGACCGCTCTCGCCCTACGGCGTGTCGAAGAAGGCGGCCGGCGACTACCTGGCGGCCTACCGGGAGCTGCACGGCATGGAGTTCACCGCGTTGGCCCTGGCCAACGTCTACGGGCCCCGGCAGGACCCCCACGGTGAGGCCGGCGTGGTGGCCATCTTCGCCGGTCGCCTCTTGGCGGGCGAGCCGTGCACCATCTTCGGCGACGGGAACCAGACCCGTGACTTCGTGTACGTCGACGACGTGGTCGACGCCTTCGCCCGCGCCGCGCACAAGGGCAGCGGCCTCCTCATGAACATCGGCACCGGGGTGGAGACGTCGGTCAACGAGCTGTACGCGACCATGGCCGCCGCCGTGGGCACGGACGCCCCCGCATTGTCCGCCCCGCCACGCACCGGCGAGGTGGCCCGGTCCTCGCTCGACCCGTCCCGAGCGGGGATCCACCTGGGGTGGAAGCCGTGGACGACCGTGGAGGCCGGCGCCCGTGAGGTCGTGGGCTGGTTCAGAGCCCACGCCGCCTGATTTCTGTCCCACTCCCTTGACTCGTGCAGTACTCTTCAGGGAGCAATCGCGGTTGAACCGTCAGCCCGGCGAGTGGTTCCAGCGGGACTCCGCGAGTGGTGGGGCCGAGCCGCCCCCCCCCGCTGAATCCCCCTCCGGATTCGGTTGGAGGTGGTGACGCGGTGCAGATGGCGAAGGAGAAGCTCTCGACGATGGACGTGCAGCTGTTGCTGTGGGCGGCCGGCGAGGCTCGTGAGCGGGGGCGCCGGCGGGAGCGGGCGGGATCTCCACCCGGGGAGGGTGGCGGGCCCGCCGAACGCGTCGACTTCTTCACCGAGTGGCAGCCGGTGACCCCGTGAGGGTCGCCACGTTCAACGCCTTCGACGTCGAGACGGCCTCCTTCGACGCCCACGTGGAGCTGCGCCTCGTCGGACGAGCTCGACGTCGGCACCGCCGGCCACTTTCGCGAGGCTTTCGACGAGGCCTATGAGCACGGCGCCGCCACTGTCGTGGTCGACCTCGCCGGCCTGTCGTTCATCGACTCGACGGGTCTGCATGAGCTGGTCCTGGCCCGCAGGCGCCAGCACGGCTCGGGCGGGGAGATCGTCCTCCGGGCACCGACCGCCCAGACTCGGCGGGTCCTAACCATCGTGGGGTTCGACCGGCTGTTCACCATCACGTGACGTCGACGTCTCGACGTCCGCCGACGCGTCACCACTTCGTCGCCCCCGATCTAGACTCGGCCAAAACGAGTCGGACCGACATCCTTCAGAGGCAGGGACGTGACGACTGGCTCTCCTTCCTTTCAGGAGCCGTCTTCCATGACGCCCCAGGAGTCACTGGCTCAGAGCCTCGCCGCCCTTTCCCGATTCTTCGTGGGTGATGGCACGCTGCAGGAGACCCTCACCCGGGTCGCCGAGTACGCCGAGCAGGCTGTCCCCGCGTCGGCCATGACCGGGATCACCCTGCTCGTGGAGGGGCGGGCACGGACCGCCGTCTTCACCGACGAAGCCGCTCCGGAGATCGATTCCGCCCAGTACGAGACGGGCGTCGGCCCGTGTCTCGACGCCTTCCGTCACCAGGAGGCCTACGTCGTCCACGACACCACGAAGGACGACCGCTGGCCGCCGTTCACCGAGGCGGCGGCCGCCCACGGTATCCGCAGCACGATGTCCATCCCTCTGGTCGCCAACCACGAGGGAGTGGGCGCGCTGAACTTCTACGCCCGCACGACGAACGCTTTCTCCGACAGCGACGTCGAGCTTGCCCACCAGTTCGGCGTGCAGGCGGCGGTCGTCCTCGCCAACGCCCAGGCGTACTGGGACGCCCACCAGCTCAGCCAGAACCTGGCCACCGCCATGCAGTCTCGGGCGGTCATCGAGCAGGCCAAGGGCATTCTGATGGGCATGCAGCGCTGCACCGCCGACGAGGCGTTCCAAATCCTCGTACGGGCGTCGCAGCGGGAGAACCGCAAGCTGCGGGACATCGCGGAGGAGCTGGTCACTCGGTCGTCGCAGGAGGCGCGCCCTCCGGCGCCTGGGCGCCGGAGCAGCAGGGAAGGAAGTGACACGAGTGTCGAGTGAGACCATCCCCGTCGGCGCCCAGCGCGACCGGAGGACGATCCCCGGCGCCCTCGAGTTCGGGGTGGCCGTCTCAGCGGTGGAGGGAGGCACGGTGGTCCAGGTTCGCGGAGACCTCGACTGCTACACGGCGCCCCAACTGCGGAACGTGCTGCTCGAGCTGGCCGACGGACCCCGCCGGGTCATCGTCGACGTGGGCGGCAGCAACTTCATCGACTCCACCGGGCTGGGCGTGCTGGTGGGCGGCCTCAAGCGTCTTCGGCAGCAGGGCGGCGACATGGTGCTGCGAGCGCCGAGCCCCTCCACGACGCGACTGTTCGAGGTCACCGGCATGACGCGGCTGTTCGAGATCGCCTGACAGGAAGGCGTAGCTCCGGCGTACACCCGCCGAGGGGACGGAGACCCCTGGCCGGGGCCGCCGCCGTCGCCGTGCCTGTCTAGGCGATCTCGCCGGCCGGTTCGTCCCCCGCCTGATGGGCGACGAGGACGTCGCGCACGATCCCCGCCCTGCGCTCGGCGGCGCGCGATACCCGTGCGTGGCGGGCCGCCGCCTCGACGTCCTCCCGCTGCTGCGCCCGCTGCGACAACCGCCGGGCCAGCGCCGACTTCTCCTCCAGGGCTCGGACTGCAGCCCAGAGGGCGTCCTCGACGGCAAGGGCCTTGGCGGCGAGAAGGGTGTCGAGGACCACGACGTGGCCGATCCGACACTCAAGGCGGAGCTCGCCGCCCTCGGCCTGCTCTCCCAGCACGCCGCCGCAGCGTGGGCAGCTCAGCCCGGTCGGCGATCCCGGGATCCCCAAGCCGCCGAGGACGTCGACATCGCCGTCACCGCCATGCCGCGTGGCCTGCCGGCTGGATGACATCGTCCCAGCCTCAGGTCGCCTCGACCCGCTCCAGGCGCCGATGGCGGGTGGCGACGAAAACGCCGCCGCCGACCACGAGAAGGACGCCCAGGACCACGAACGGGATGGCCGACGAACCACCGCCCCCGGACGGCGAGGCGGGGGCGCCCGCGCCGCCACCCGTCGCGCCTCCCTGGCCCGGCGTCGTGCGGTTCCCGGCCTGGCCGTCCCCGCCGACGCTGGCGCCGCCGGACTGGTTGCTCGGTCCGCCGCTGGACGGCTGCCGGTTGGCGTCCCCCGGCTGACCGGGGCTCGGCGAGTTGGTCTGGGCCATCGCTGACGGTCCGACGACCGCCATGGCCACGAGCGCCAGCGCGCTGATGACGAGCACGATGCGGCCTCTCATCGTCCTGCCCCCGGCGGCGGGCCCTCGGGCTTGTCCTGCTCGTGGGCGGGATGGTGGCCGGGAAGGTTGTCCTCGGGGACCGGTCCCGTGGCACCGCTGGTACGCCCCGCGCCGCCCACCTCGGCGGCCGCCTTGGCGCTCGCGGGGTCGGTGGCGGCCAGGCCGCTGCGATGCAGTTCGGGCTGCTGTGGCTTCGACATGCGCGCCCTCTACCCATGCGCGAAGCGGTCTTAACGGTCGATCGGACCGAATCCCGGATCGGCGGTCCCGATCTTGCGGACCAGGGTGAGGTGACCACCGAAGTACCCACCCAACGTCGCCACGAGGCCTCCGCCGACCCCCAGCACGACCGCCGTGCGGTAGGCACCACGCCGGCGGGCCACCCACGACGTGCCGTACAGCACGGTGGCGGTCGAGTTGACTGCGGCATGGACGACGCCGACGCGTCGGGCGCCGCCGGTCGTGTCCCGCCACTCGGCCAAGCCGGCTGCGGCGGTGGGGGCGGCGACGAGCAGCCCGAAACCGACCAGCCGCTGGGACGCCCGTTTGGTGTCCGGGCCGCCGAACAGGTCGAGGAACGACGCGCTCGTCCACGCCCCGAGCGGGAAGTCCGTGAGCACGGGGTGGAGGGCGTGGCCGAACCACGTCCCGCGCAGAGCGTCCGCGATCGTGGGGGAGCCCACGACGGCGCCGGCCACCGCCTGGAGGCGGCGTGCCGGGCCGTCCAGGCGGACGTCGCCTTCGACTCGTTGCAGCGCGGCGACGAGGCGATCCGGAGCCCGCGCAGGCGGTTCGACTTGCGCGCCGGCTGTGGTCAGGGCCGGCTCAGCTGCCGGGATCGTCGACCGTCTCCTCCGGCTCGCGCCCCTCGACGCTGGGCGCCACGGGGTCGGACTCCGAGGGTCCCGTCTCGCCCTCCGGCGTGCCGGGCCCGCCCGGACGTTCATTCTGCATGTCGGACATGGACGCTCCTCGCTTGGCTCTCGCTCACTCTTCCCGGTGCGGCCCACGGCAAACGGATCGACCTCCGGACGTCGCCATCCGGGGTAAACTGAGAAGGCTTCAACACGGAGGCAGAAGAGAGCCCCCTCCTCCAGCGAGGCCCTGTATGCAGGATCTCCCCCAAACGACAGTCCAAAAGCTGTCGCGGGTGACCAAGCTTCTCAAGACGCAGCGAACCCTCCCGGCCAAGCTCGAGGCGGTCGTCGGCATCGTCAAGCGGATGGTGCCGACGTGCGATGCCGCGGGCATCGTCCTGCTCATCGACGGCGAGCCGACGAGCGTGGCCGTCACCGATCGGTTCACTGTCGAGATCGACCTGGTGCAGTACCAGACGGGTGAAGGGCCGTGCCTCGCCGCCCTCAACGAAGGCGATGTGATCAGGATCGACTTCCTCGAGAAGGACAGCCGGTTCACCCGCTTCGCCCCGGGCGCGCTCGACCGGGGCCTGCAGAGCGTGCTCTCCACCCCCCTCGTCACCCACGGCTGCAGCGTCGGCGCCCTCAACATGTACTCCGTATCGACCAACGCCTTCGACAGCACGACCGAGGAGGCAGTCGCGCCGATGGCCGCCTACGCCGCGGACGCCATCGGGACGTCGCCGCTCTACGCCTATTCGCTCGACATGGTCGACGGGCTCGGTGAAGACCTCGAGACCCGGGCCCTGATCGAGCAGGCGACCGGTGTCCTCGTGGCGACCGAGCAGGAGACTACCGAGGCGGCCCTGGACCGCATACGGGAGCTGGCCGAGGGCAGCGGTGAGTCGATGCGCACCGTGGCCCAGTGGGTGATCGACGAACGCCCGACCGACGTCCGGCCGGCGGAGCCGGAGACGCTGAACCCCCGCGACGGCTAGCGGAACAGGTCCTCGGCCGGCGGACGGACGATCTCCGCCCGGACCGACGAATTTCGCAACCACGACCGGTCGATCCCCCGGATGATGGCGGCCGCCACCCCGGCGGCCTTGCCCATCACCAGTTCGGCGGCGGCCGCCAGCTCGTCCGCGACCGCCACTTCCGTCACCTCCAAGGCGCGGCCGAAGGCGTCGGCGGTGCCCCGCAGGTCGACGATGGCGGCGATGCCGGCGCACCCGATGGCGACGTCGGTCACGCCCCGGCGCCAGGTCCGGCCGAAGGTGTCGGAGACGATGACGGCGACCTCGACTCCCGGTGATGCCCGGAGCCCGTCGCGGATGCGGCGGGCCGACCGGTCGGCGTCGAGCGGCAGCAGGGTGACGTAGCCCTCGGGGACGTTGGACCGGTCCACGCCGGCATTGGCGCACACGAATCCGGCCCGCGTCTCGGCGATGACGAGGTCACCGCGCCGGCGCAGGACACGCTCGGACTCGGCCTCGATGACGGTCGTGTACGCCGCCGGGTCGTCCGGGTCGACGGCCACCATGCGCCCCTCGGCCTTGGAGACCACCTTCTGGGTCACGACCACCACGTCGCCGTCGGTCAGTTCGGCGCACGCGGCCAGCATCGGGGCCAAGCGGTCCCCGGGACGGACCTCGGGCAGGCCCTCCACTGCGACGATCTCGAGGCGTCTCACGCGCTGTCCAGCACGGTGCGCGCCAGCACCGCCGCCTCCGAGCGGCCATGCATCACCGTGGGCGTGACCACGCACCGCATGCCCTCCGCTTCCACCGCGCCGGCGAGGGCAGCGTCGGCCTCGTCGACCACCAGGGTGGCGGCCAGGTCGGCGTAGAGCCGGGCCACCCCGACCACCGACACCTCGTGGCCGAGGTCGCGGAGGAGCCGGTCGGCGGGGCCCTTGAGGGCGGCGCCGGCGACGATCGGCGAGACGGCCACCACCCGGTCGCGGCGGGCGACCACCGCCTCACGCACGCCGGGGACGGCCAGCAGCGGCCCGACGGAGACGATGGGGTTCGAGGGGCAGACCACCACCACTTCGGCCGATCCGAGAGCATCGAGCACGCCAGGCGCGGGCTTGGCCTCTTCTGCGCCCCGGAACCGCACGCCGTGGACGGACACGTCATGGCGCCGGCGCACGAAGTAGTCCTGGAACCCGATCTCGCCCTCGTCCTCCACGTCCATCATCGTCTCGAGCCGGTCGTCGGTCACCGGGAGCACCGTCACGTCGACGGCCCAGGCGGCGGCGATCTCGGTGGTCAGCGCCGACAGCGGCGCGCCGTCGGCCAGGCGCTGCGTCCGGAAGAGGTGGGTGGCGAGGTCGCGGTCGCCCAGCGCGAACCATGCGAACCGTGAGGGATAGCGGGCCAGCGCCTCCATGGCCGCCCACGTCTCGCCCTCCAGGCCCCATCCCCGTTCCCGGCTGATGGCGCCGGCGAGGGTGTAGACGACGGTGTCGAGGTCGGGGCTGACATGGAGGCCGTGGAGCACGGCGTCGTCGCCGGTGTTGACGACCGCCACCACCCGGCGGGGCTCCACCACCTCGACCAGGCCGCGAAGGAACCGGGCCGCGCCCACGCCGCCGCAGAGGGCGGCGACCAGTGGTGCCGTCAGCGCCGTTCCCGGCGCTCGACGCCCCGTCCCGGGTGCCAGGAGCGGATGACCAGGTGGTCACCGCCGACCCCGGTGTGGACGACCTCGCTGATGTCGATCCGGAACCGGTGCGACCCGTCGGACGCCTCGCGATCCGACACCTCGACAGCACGGCCGGCGATCTTGGCGTCGCCTGTCCACGAGGAGGGGTCCGGTTCGGGGGCGTCCTCGGTCGGGCAGTGGAGGGCCAAACGGGGGTCCCGGCGCAGGTCGCGCGCCTTCAGCGACCCGGCCATCATGCCCAGGTAGATCTCGCCGTCGTCGTCGAAGTCGACCTCGGTGCCGCTGATGCGGGGGGAGCCGTCCTGGCGCAGGGTGGCGAGCGTGGCGTGCTTGCGGATGGCGAAGCACCGGCGCACATCCGCCGCCAGGCCGGCGTCGGCGACAACCACCTCCTGCCAAGCAGCCATACGGCGCTCAGCCTACGAAGGGTCGGGCCCGCACGCCGACCGGTTCATCGTCGGGCTCGTCCGTCCCCATCGCCGAAGTCTTGCACGGCCCCGTCGCGGCGGGTTCCCTCGCCCGCCGGCGCTGGTGCGGTCACAGCTCCTCCGCCAGCTTCGGCTCCAGCCGGGCGAAGACGGACAGGCCCACGGCGAGGCTCACGCACGAGACCACGACCAGGTAGACGACGTCCTTGGCCGGCGGGAGGCGTAGGTCGTACAAGCAGTCGCGGTACGCCTCGACGAACCGCACCATCGGGTTGAGCCGGTACAGCGCGAAGGCGACGGGCCGGTCCTGGAGCGCATCCCGCACGACGATGAGCGGGTACACGATCGGTGTGGCGTAGAACCAGATTTGCAACAGGATGCCGATCAGGTGCTGCACGTCCCGGAAGTAGACGTTGAGCACGCTCAGGGCCAGCGCGATCCCCAGGACGAAAGCGGTCTGCAGCACGACGAGGAACACCACGGGGAGCAGCCACGGCGGGGTGAAGTTGCCGACCACGAGGAACGCGACGGCCAGGACGATCAGCTCGATCGCCAGCGAGACGACCCACGAGGCCACGTTGGCACCAACCAGGACCTCCCGGGGGAAGTAGGTCTTCTTGATGAGGTTCGAGTTCCCCACCAGCACTCCCATGGAGCCGCCGATCCCGTTGGCCAGCAGGTTCCAGGGCAGGAGCCCGCACAGCAGGTAGAAGGCGAAGCTCTGGAGCCCGCTCGGGTCGCCGACCGGCACGGGGACCTTCAGGAAGAAACGGAACACGACACCGAAGATCACCATGGTGGCCAGGGGGTTCAGCAAGGACCACGTCCACCCCAGCACCGAGCGCTTGTACTTGCCCCGCAGCTCCCGCAACGTCAGGTTGACCGTCAGCTCCCTGGCCGCGGACAGTTCCTTGAGCGAGCTCACCTGAGCAGTCGCCGGGCGCGCCCGTATGCCTTCCGTGCCACACCGACGAGGTCACCATCTCGCAGGTGAGCACGCAAACGGGCCAGGTCCTCGGAGAGCGCCGGGCCGCGGGCGACCGATGCCGCGGCGGGCCGCCCCGGGCCGCCCGTCAGGTCGGGGGCGCGGCGAGGCGAGCGACAGAACTCGAGCAGGGGTCCCAGAACCTTGCTCCAGGAGTAGTCCCCGGCGACGCGCGCCACGTTGTCCCGGCATGCGGCGTGAAACGTGTCGTCCTCGAGCATGCGGAACAGGGCCTCCTCGAGGGCAGCCACGTCCCCTGCCGGCACGGTGAGACCCAGCCCTTCGGACGCGATGAGATCCGCGAAGGTGTCCCCGGCCGTGGCCACGACGGGCAAGGTGGCCCACAGGTAGTCCAGGATCCGTGTACGGAACGAGAACGCCGTCTCCACGTGGGTGAGGTGGGTGCTCACCCCGACATCGGCTTCGAGGAGGTAGTTCTGCCGGTCTTCGTAGGCGACCCACTCCTCGTTGAAGAACACGTGCTTACCCGTGAGACCGAGGCTCTCGGCGAGCGAGCGGGCGGCAACCGCCATGCGCATCTCCGGCACGTCAGGGTTGGGATGCTTGAGACCGAGAAAGAGGAGTCGGACGTCGGGCCGGCGGCTCCGGAGCGCGTCGACGGCGCGGATCAGGGTCAGCGGGTCGAACCAGTTGTAGATGCCCCCGCCCCAGAGGATCACCTTGTCGCCGGCGCCGATCCCGGGGATCACGCCCTTGATCGCATCCCTCGTGTGCTTCGGCGGCCGGTCGGACACCCCGAACGGCACCACCACGATCAGCGACTCGAGGGTCTCGTCGTCGTCGTAGGTGGCGGGGTTGATCCGCCCCAGCGACCCCAGCTGCCCGAGCCAGAAGTCGCGCTGCTTCTCGGACGCGCACAGGAAGAAGTCACCTCGGGACAACTGGCTGTTAAGCGCCTCGACGCACTCGCGGACCACCTTGGCCCGCGACTCCTCCCCGCCGTCCTTCCCCTGCTCCAACTGCTCGAGGTGGAAGGGGTTGTAGATGTCGGCGACGAGCACCTTGTCACTGTCCCGGATCCAGCGGAACGACGACATGACGAGCCCCTGGAAGATCATCACGTCGCTTCGGCGCTCCAACGCCTTGAGGTCGGCTCCGGTGACGGACCGGCAGCGGAACGCAGGGTGGGTCATCGTGCACCGGCCCAGGGTGACCAGCTCGACGTCGTGCTCGCCCGAAAGCACCTCGGCCATGGCCACCGCTCGGATCGCCGGGCCCGCCATCCTTGCCGCCAGCGTGTCACCCGTGGCGACCACGATCCTGCGGCGTGGGCTGAACTCCTGCTCCAGTTGGAAGGCCTCGACGATTGCCCGGTGCCCTTCCAGGTACCTCGGGTCGGAGTAGGCCGGTTCCATCATCTGGCGGAAAAGCGGGAGGAGGTCCTTGTCGCTTCGTTGCCGCGCCGCCTGCAGGCGTCGCCGATCCTCGTGCAGCGCCGGGAGGTGAGCCACGAAGGAGTCGATGGCGTAGGCGGGGGCCAGCGTCTCCTTCGACACCTCCACCGTCTCGGCCTCGCCGCTCGGCACGCCGCGCTCGAGGCCGAGCGCCTGAGCGTCGTCGCCGCCTCGGGCGACTCCACGGCGCACGGCGAGCATGAGCGCGCCCGGCAGCGCCTTGGACAGGAGGTCGTCGCCGTAGTTCTTGTACATGCTGAAGAGGGCGTTGCGCTCCAGCAGGAAGTGCTCCCGCCACGGGCCGACGCTCTTCATGGACGCGTGATGGCGGTGGAAGGCGACCGACTGGGGGACGTACCGGACGCGGTGGCCCAGCAGGTTGAGCCGCCAGCCGAGGTCGACGTCTTCGTAGAACATGAAGAACCGCTCGTCGAACCCACCGACGTCGCGGTACACGCCGGCGCGTACGAACATCGCTGCTCCGGTGGCGAAGAGGACGTCTCGCCCGACGTCGTGCTCCCCGGTGTCCAACTGCTCGCACTCGCGCTTGTAGCCCATGCCGTACCAGGTGAGCGAGCCGTCGACGTAGTCGATGGTCTCCCCTTCCCAGTCGAGGACCTTGCTGGCCACCGAGGCGATGCGCGAATCACCCTCGAGCACGTCGACCGCGGCGGCGATCCAGCCGGCGTCCGGACGGGCGTCGCTGTTGATGAAGCCCAGGTACTCGCCGCGCGCGTGGGCCGCCCCGAGGTTGCAGCCCCCTGAGAACCCCGTGTTGGTCGGCGACCCGACGACGACGGCCCGGGGATGGGCCTCCCGGATCCGGGAGGTGCTGGCGTCGCCTGATGCGTTGTCGACGACGATGAGCTCGAGCCGTTCACGGGGCCACGAGATGTCGTCGAAGGCCCTCAGACAGGCGATGGTGTCGTCTGCGCCGCGGTAGTTCACGATGACGACGGACACGAGCCCGGCCGAAGCTCTCTTGGGGGGCGTCCTGTCCACTGCCGGAGCGAGCCTAACCGGCGCCGAGCGGGGACGACGGCCGCGGCGGGGGCGGCAGCCGTGGAACGTAGTGTTGAACGCTTGCCAGTCGCTCCGGCCCTCCAGTCGCCTGCCGCCGCCGCCCGGCGGCTCCCGTCGCGTGCCTCCGAGGCGCTGTCGGCCCACGGGATCTTCATCGCCCTGATGATCGCCGGCACCGTCCTACGGGTGCTCACGTCCGTCGCGTACCGCCCGGCGATGGCGTTCGTACAGGACTCGTTCGACTATCTCGGCGACGCCCGAGACCTCGTGCCCGGCGTGATCCGCCCGCTCGGGTACCCGCTGTTCCTGCGGGCCCTCTCCGTCACCGGACGCTTCGGTCTCGTGCCTGTCGTCCAGCACCTCATGGCCCTCGCCATGGCCGTCATGCTGTACGCCCTGCTCCGGCGCCTGGGCGTACGGCCGTGGCTGGCTGCGCTGGCCACCGCACCGTTGCTCCTCGACGGCTACCAGATCTACATGGAGCAGTTCGTGCTCGCCGAGACGCTCTTCGAGCTCCTGGTGGTGACCGCCCTGGTGGTCCTGCTCTGGCGCAGGCCGACGCCGGCGGCCTGTGCCGTCGCCGGCGGGCTCCTGGCCCTGTCCGGCCTGACCCGTACGGTCGGTGTCGTGCTGCTCGTCCCGGCGGTGGCCTACCTGGTGCTGACCCGAGCCGGAGGGAGGCGGGTCATCTCCTTCGCCGGCGCCGCCGCCCTCGTGCTCGGTGGCTACGCCGGCTGGTACAAGGCCGTCAACGGCAGCTGGGCCCTCCAGTCCTTCGGTGGCTACTTCCTGGCCGGGCGGGTCGAGCCGTTCGCGCGGTGCGACGGTCTGGAGCTGCCGCCCGAGGAGCTCATGCTGTGCGATGACCGGCCCGAGGCCGAGCGTCCGGGTCCCGACTGGTACGTCTGGAACCCCGGATCCCCGCTCCGCCGACTGGACTTCCCGGCGGGGACGGACCGCAACGAAGTGGCCGGCAGCTTCGCCCGCCGCATCATCGCCCACCAGCCCGTCGACTACCTGGGCACAGTCGGGCGCGACTTCCTGCACTACTTCGCGCCGACGCGGAGCAGCGGTCGCGGGGACGGGCCTGTGCAGACCTTCCAGTTCCGAACCTCGTTCACGCCTGACCCGTGGCAGCCGGCGTACCCGCCGGCCGACCCCTACATCTGGCAGTGGACGTGGCCGGGGGATTCCGTGCGCTACGGGAACATCGTCGCCACTCACGGTTTCGATCTCGCCCGGGCCGAGCCCCGGCTCCATCCGGGGATCGCCGCCGCGCTGCGCAACTACCAGCGCGTCGGCTACACCCCCGGACCGCTGCTGGCCGTCGCGGTGCTCGTCGCCGTGGGGGCCGGCATCGGCAGGATGTCCCAACGCCAGCGCCGGGTCGGGTACGGAGCTTGGCTCTTCGCCGCCGTGGGCGTGCTCGTCCTTCTCGTCCCGGCCGCCACGGCGTCGTTCGACTTCCGTTACCTCGTGCCCGCGCTGACGGTCCTGCCGGCCGCTGGAGCCCTCGGCGTGACGGTCCTCCAGGGCCGCCGACGGGAATCAGGAGGTACTGAGATCCCAGGTGGCGCCGAGCGACATGACGCCGCCGTAGGAGCCGTGGGGCTCGCCCGGCTGGACCGTGAAGCGGCACGCCCGGTACCGGAAGTCGTACTGGTGGACGCCCCCGAAGTTGGTGATGTAGGCGGTGATGTCGTAGGTCCCCGGTAGCAGCACGAGCTCGGGCACGTGCATGTCCACGAATCCCCGGCCGTCGAGCTTGTCGGGGATGAACGTCGTCCGGCTGGTCGCCGCGCTGACCTCTATGCCTTCAAGGGTGTGAACCGCGACCCCGAACACCGGCTGTTCGATGGGCTGGTTCATCGTGTAGTGGACCCTGACCGTCAGCGCGTCTCGAGCCCGCACAGCGTGGGTGGGCACGCCATGTAGGTCGAGGACCTCGATGCGTGTCACCTCACCCTCACCCGACCCCGATCGAGAGCTCGGATCGACGTCCTCCTGGCGGTCCATCTCCACCTTCTTGCTGTACGCCTCGACCACTTCGTCGGACGATCCCACGGCTTTGAGGCGGCCGCCATCGAGCCAGGCCGCGGTGTCGCACAGCGTCCGGATGGTGTCCAGCCCATGGGACACGATGACGATCGTCTTCCCCTGGCTCCGCAGGTCGGCGAACTTGTCGGCGCAGCGCCGCTGGAACTGGGCGTCGCCGACGGAAAGGACCTCGTCCACCAGCAGCACGTCAGGGTCGACGTTGATGGCGACGGAGAACCCGAGCCGCACGTACATCCCCGAGGAGTAGTTCTTCACCGGACTGTCGATGAAGCGCTCCAGACCGGCGAACCGCACGATCTCGTCGAACTTCCGATCGAGATCCTTCCTGCTGAGCCCGAGGATGGAGCCGTTCAGGTAGACGTTCTCCCGACCGGAGAGCTCGGCGTGGAAGCCCGCTCCCAGCTCGAGGAGCGCCGACACCTTGCCGCAGATGCGGATGGTTCCCGCGTCGGGCCGGAGGATGCGGGCCATGCACTTCAGCAGCGTGCTCTTGCCCGACCCGTTCTCGCCGATGAGGCCCATGGTCGCCCCTTCCGGGACCTCGAGCGTCACCTCTCGGAGGGCCCAGAAGTCCTCGAAGGTGGCCCGGCCACGCCTCATGATCGCCGCCTTGAGCGACTGGTTCCGCTCGTGGTAGAGCCTGAACCGCTTGGAGACGCCGTCCACGGTGATGGCCGGTGTGGGCACAGAGGGACCGTACAAGAAGCGGATGAGGGTGCCGATCCTGCCGCGCTCCCACGGCGGCAGCTAGCCTGTGCGACCAGAGCACGGGCAGGGGCGGTCGATCCCCCAGTCGGCCGAAGGGAGATGCCTATGTGGGACGGGCGGAAGGTATCCGTCGTCCTCATGACCTACCGGGAGAAGAACTCGATCCGGAGGGTGATCGAGGACTTCTACGCCACCGGTTTCGTCGACGAGGTCGTCGTCGTGAACAACAACGCCGAACCGGGGACGTCCCAGGAAGTATCGGGGACCGGAGCACGCGAGGTCTTCGAGGAGAAGCAGGGGTACGGGCACGCCACTCGTCGCGGCCTCGAGGAGTCGAACGGCGACCTGCTCATCGTCGCCGAACCGGACGCCACCTTCCTCGCCAACGACATCCAGAAGCTCCTGGTGTACAGCAACGAGTGCGATGTCGTGTTCGGCACCCGTACGACGAGGGAGTTCATCTGGCACGGCGCCAACATGGGGTTCATCCTCCGGTGGGGGAACTGGGCCGTGGCCAAGCTCGTGGAGGTGCTGTTCAACACCAGCCACCTCAGCGACGTCGGGTGCTCCTACCGGCTGCTCAACCGCGAGACGCTGGGGCGCATCCAGGACAAGTTCACCGTCGGGGGCAGCCACTTCGGTCCTGAGCTGATGCTGCTCGTGATCACCTCGGGCGCCCGCTGGGTCGAGGTGCCGGTGAACTACCTGCCGAGGGTCGGCGAGTCGGCGGTGACCGGCGACCTCCGCAAGGCGCTGTACCTCGGAGTCCACATGATCCTCTTCATCCTTCGCTTCCGGCTGCGCACGCTGGGATCAGGGAGACGTCCCTCGAAGCTGCGACTCGAGGAAACCGAATTCGAGAGCGCGTGAGCAAGCCGTCCCCTCGATCGTCGCCCTCCCACGCGCACCACCACGGCGGCCATTTCGACGACATCGCCCACGAGTACGACGACAGCATCCCCGAGCACGTCATGGAGCATTACCACCGCAAGCGCGTGGCGATCCTCCGCAGATGGGCGCCGCCCGGCGCCAGGGTGCTCGACGTGGGCTGCGGGACGGGTGCGCTCATCAAGCGCAACGAGCCCCACTTCGCCGTCTACGGCGTGGACCCGTCGGGGGGCATGCTCAGGGTGCTGGCGACGCCCCGCCCGGAAGCCCGCTTGGCCGCGGCCCACGGTTCCGGGCTGCCGTTCCGCGACGCCGCCTTCGACTTGGTGTACTGCGTCGCCGTGCTGCACCATGTCATCGACGTGCCCGCCGTGAAGGCGACCCTCGACGAGATGGTCCGGGTCACGGCCCCCGGTGGCCATATCGTCGTATGGGACCACAATTCCCGGAACCCCTACTGGCCCTACCTGATGAAGCGGGTCCCGCAGGACCACGGTGACGAGCGGCTCGTGCCCGAAGAGGAGATCGTCTCCGGGTTGGAGGCGGCCGGCGCCCGACTGGTCTCCTCGTCGCAGCTCGGCCTCGTGCCCGACTTCGCCCCCCGGTCCCTCGTCGGGGCCTTCGCGGCCCTCGAGAGAGTGGTCGAGGCGATTCCCGGCGTTCGGCGGTTCTGTGCCCACAACGTCGTCGTAGCCCGCCGCCCGGCCTCATAGTGGCCGAGAGGCAGGAAACAACCGCTTCTCGTCGCGCGCCGGAGGGGTCGCCGCCGTCGGCCGTAGCAGCAGCCGCCCCCGACGCGACGATCGGGGGGCCGCGAGAGCGTCTCGTCGCCCGCCTCAGACCTCACCGCCTCGTGTTTGCCGTGCTGGGGGTGTACGTGGCGAGCGCAGCGGTGGTACGCCCGCTCACGCCCGTGGCGATCAGCGACGACTGGGTCTACACCCGTTCGGTCGAAATCCTGTTCTCGGACCACAGGCTCGAGATCCTCCCGCTCACCGTGACGACACTGGTCTTCCAGGTCTTGTGGGGATCGCTGTTCTCGGCGGTCTTCGGCCTCAGTTTCGGCGTGCTGCGGATATCCACGGTCGTGCTCGTCGTACTGGGCGCCTGGGCCTTCTACGGGCTGTGCCGCCAGCTCGATATCTCCCCGGCCCGGAGCGCCCTGGGGACCGCCGTGTACCTGTTCCACCCGCTGGCGTACTCAATGAGCTTCACCTTCATGAGCGACCCCTGCTTCACGTCGCTCATGGTCATCTCGGTGTACTTCTTCGCCCGCGGCGTGCGCCATGAGGACGTGGCCATCCGTTTCGTGCTCGCCGGCTCGCTCGTCGCCGGGCTGGCCTTCCTCGTTCGGCAGCAGGGCGCCCTCATCCCGCTCGCCGTGGGGGTGTACCTCTTGCTCGCCGGCCGGTTGTGGCCGGTCCGGCGAGCGCTGGTCCTCACCGCGGCGGTGGCGGCCATCCCGGCCGTCATCATGGCGGGGTACTACTACTGGCTGTTCGAGATCCACGGCGTTCCGCTGTACCAGCGGCTGTTCGTCGACAACATCGAGGCGGTGGGGGCGCGGGGCGCGGTCGTGCAGGTGGCGCGCATGAGCTTCATCACGACGATGTACCTCGGCCTGTTCGTCCTGCCGTTGCTGGCCGGAGCGGCGGTCGGGCTCCGGCGGCTGGCGGCGTCCGCCTCGTGGGCGACGTGGGTGGCGGTCGGTCTCGTGGCCGCGCTGGTCGGCGCAGGACTGGCCACCTTCGCCGACGGGCGCCCACGGATGCCCTACATCCCCGACTTCCTCAACGCGTCGGGCCTCGGCCCCGTGCAGCAGATCCGGGGCTCCCGCCCCCCGCTGGTGGGCCGCGGCGCTCTCACCGCGCTCACCTGGCTCTGTGGGGTGGCCGCCCTCGTGCTCACACTCGTCGTCGTCCGGCGAATCACCGAGAGGAACCGGGCGGGCATCGGCATCGCCGGGCTGGTCATCTCGGTGTTCGTGCTCCAGGCGGCCGGGACCCTTCCTTCGTCGTTCAGCTTCTTCAACTGGTACGTCGACGGCGTCCTCGCGCCTTCCGACGACCGGTACCTGCTCCCCCTGCTCCCCTTGGCGGTGGTGCTGGCCGTGTGGGCCCTCGACTCGGCTCGCTTGTCGCTCCCCGTGGCCTGGACGCTGACGGCGGCCGTTGCCGTGTTCTCCGTGGCGGGGACCCGAGACATGCTTGTCCGCCAGAAGGCGGTGTGGGACCTGGCCGACGCCGCCGTGGCGAGCGGCATCCCGCCCTTCAAGGTCGACGGCGGCGCGTCGTGGTCCGGCTATCACCTCTTCGAGTATTCGGTGACGACGCCCAGCCCGCCCCCACCGGAGGACTCACCGTGGTGGGTCTGGGTGTTCGCCATGGCGGTCGACGGCACCTACGTCGTGGCCGGCCGGCCGCTGCCGGGCTACGACGTGGTCCGGACCGTCCCGTTCTCGTCGTGGTTGGAGCCCGACCCCGCTCAGCTGTACCTCCTGGAGCGACAGCGCGCCGCCACCGTGCCCTGATCCCGGCGACGGGATGCCGCTCGACACGACGCCGAAGAGCAGTACGGCGAGCGCGCCGAGCCCCACGGTGATCACCCACACCGTCTCTCCGCCGGGAGGGGACCACTCGCTCTTCCCGAGGAAGAACAGGGGCCCGTCGTCACCCACGGCGTACCTCCGGGCGTTGGCGTAGAAACCGGTGAAGTGGACGGCCGCGACGAGCGCGGTGGCTCCGACCAGCAGCCGGCGGGCGACTACATCGGCCAGCCGGTGAAGGTTGGCCCTGATCGTCTCTCCGGCGAGCATGGGGACGATGATCCACAACGGCAGCGCGTACCGCCCGTACATCGGGAAGTGGGTCGGATAGATCACCGCGGCGGCGATGGCCACCGTCCCCGCGAAACACCCTCCGATCGCCAGTGCGAGCACCACACGCTGGCGTGGCCGGCCGACGGCGAACGCCACGCCGACGAGCGCCACGACGACCGCGGCCCAGGCGACGTAGGCGGGGGCAGGCATCCCGACGTCGGCCCAACCGAAACGGCCGACGCCATGACCCAGCACCTGGGAAACGTCCAGGACCGCCGGCCCGACCCCCGCGAGGACTTTCCCCACATCGAACGGCGGACGAGGTTGGACGGCCAGCCCCCACGCCACGTTGGCGGCCACGCCGACGGTGGTGGCGGCGACGGCCGCCGCTGCGCCCCAGCCCCCGCCGCGCACGACGCGCCACGCGCGCCCCGGTCCTCCTTGGGCCACGAAGACGGCGACGATCGCCAGGAGGTAGAAGGGCCCGAGCGAGCGGCCGCACGCCAGCACCGCACCACCTGCTGCGAGCGCGACCCAGACGAGCCGGGTGGCGGGTTCCGCGCGTCCGAGGCGGAGGACGACGGCGGTGACGCAGGCGGCGGCACCGATCTCAGGGCCGCTCGGCGACAGCCCGGATGCGATGAACAGGACCATGGGCGTCGTGGCGCCGAGCAGGCCCAGCAAGGAGTACCCCTGGTGCCCAGGCGTCCAGAGGACGGCGGCGGCCATGACGAGGAGGGCCAGGGCGATGGAGCCCGTGACCATGCGCCCGAGCAGCATCGCCGTCTCGGGGTCGCCGGCTCTGTTCATCGCCACGCCCGCAGGAAAGTACACGAAGGGCTCGTAGGTCCCGACGTAGGTCAACCGCGGGACGACCACGTCGGGCGGCGGCGCGTTCCGGTCGAGGCAGGCCGCGCTCTCCTGCGGTTGGAAGATGCTGCAGCCCAGACGGTCGGGCGCCATGTTGGGCTGGATCTCGATGACCCGGGTGGCCTTGTTGATCCACTCCAGCTGGGCGGGGCCGAAACCGGGGCCGATCCCGAAGGCCCCGGGAGGGCCGACCCACACTCTGTGCCCGACGCCGATCGCCTTGGTGTAGTGGGCCGGTTCGTCAGGGGCGTACCCAGGAGGGTTGGCAACGATCCACGACACTCCCGTCAGGACGATGAAGGCGCACACCAGGTACAACCCGAGCGCGCCACGGCGGCGCCCGTCGCCCGTCGTCCCTGTCGACGTCACGTCGGAGTGCCGTCAGGCCTTTGGACGGAAGCGCTCGTTGGCGGCGCGGGCCGACGTGCGCCAGACCTTGTTCAGCTTCCGGCCGACCCGTTCGGCGAGGTCGGTGACGATCTCGACGTTGCTCGCCGGGGGCCGCCGCATCGGAGACAGCGGCAGGCCTGCGAAGCGCATCTCGATCTCGACCTTGTAGACCGACGACGTCCACTCCGCAGGGCAGTGGTACACCAGAGCCGGCGCCTCGGTGGCCCCCAGGACGACGTTGTCCGACATCGCCACCGCCCCCTCGAACCGGAGCCGTGCGAAGTCCTCGGGCCGCTCGAGACACACGACGGCCGTCTCGCTTCGGCCCTGCAAGGAGAACGTGAGCCGCAACCAGTCCACCCGTACGACGGCCGGCCCGTCGAAACAGCGCAGCATCACCTCTCTGATCGGCCGTCCGCCGACCTCGACGCCGAGGTAGGACAGCCCGTTGCTGTTGGGGCCCGCGGCCCGGCACAGCACCTCTCGGAAGCCATCCCCTGCGTTGAGGGAGATGTGGACACGGCACGGCTGGCTGGCGTCGAACGCCTCCGGCGGGAGCACGCCGTCGGCGATGGCGCCGGCGCCGACCGCGAGGGTCGGGTCGTACAACGCCGCCAGGCCGACCGGCCAGTACAGCTTGGTCATCGGGAGCTCCAGCAGCTGCCGCGGCGTCATGTACCGAAGGCTGGGGGCCATGGCCGTCGCCGCCATGGTTTCGGTGTCCTTCGACCCGTAGTTGTCATCGTGCAGCCAACCACCGAAGAGAGTTGCCTCTTCTGTCGTCGGTGACACGATGGACCGGCTGATCATCTTGCGGAGCTGGGGATGGGCCCTGGCGTCCAGCGCCCGGGCGGCGGCGGGCATATGAGCGCGGTACCGGCTCCATTCCTTCTGGAACGCCAGGATTCCGGCCTGTACGGCGGTGCGCTGGAGCATCTGGGCGGGGCTCTGCGACACGGCCCCGTGCACGGGATCGCCTTCGGCGGTGAAGTCGACCAGCGAGCCGGCGTCGTGCATGCAGACCTGCTCGAGGATCTCCGGCGTGCGAGTGACCCAGTCGATGTCGTGGGGGAGCCCTCCGCTGGCGAGGAACCCCTCGGCCCTGAGCCCGTCGAGCGTGCGCTCGAGCACTCCGTCGTTCGTCAGCAGGTAGAGGCCGATCGTCTCCAGCGAGGCGCCGGCGACGGCCAGGGCTCGGTCGAGCCCCATCTGGATGGTGCCGCCCCATCCGATGTCCACGAGGATCACGGGCTCGTCGACGTTGCCGATCGTCTTCAGGAGATAGTCGACGAGCCGCGCCCGCAGTATGCCGGCCCGGGAAAGGACCGCCGCCCGCACCTCCGGCTGCTCGCTGAGCGTCGTCAGCAGACGGCGGGCGAGCTCCGGGTCGTCGAGCCTGGTGTCACCGTCGATGTGCAGGTCCGGGAGCTCGCCGGCGTCTACACCGACACTCTCGCAGAAGCTTCGGAGCGTCGGCGGCACCCTCCGGTGCAGGAAGTCCGACAGCTCTTCTGTGCTCGCTTCGGCGATCGATGCGCGCGAGCAGACCTGTCGCGAGAGCCACAGCGGGCGGGCCCAGACGGGCGAGCCAAGGTAGCCCTTCGCTCCGTTGACGAGCCGGGTGAGGAACTCGCCCTCGCGCATGACGCAGTAGACGGCGTCGAGACCTTCCGCCCGCGCCCGGTGGTGGACCCACTCGGCGAATGCGGTGAAGACGGGGCCGAGAACCGAGGCGCCGAAGGACCAGTACCCGTTCGACCGGCCGGTGACGCCGAGGTCGTCGGCCCGGCTCAGTGTCTTCGAACGCACCGCGGTCAGCCCGAAGTCGCCGCCCTTCGGGTCGAGGGTCGCCTTGACGCGCTGACGGTCGTCCGTTCGGGAGAGCCCCTCACGTTCGAGCACGGTCTTGAACTGGCCTGGGAACTTCTCGAAGTGGACGGCACGGATCCCGAGATCACGGCTGCGTTCGACGTCGGCCTCTCGGTTGTCTCCGATGTGAAGCACGGTCTCGGGGGGTACGCCGAGGTCCTCGAGGACGACCTTGTACAGGCCCGAGCCCTTGCCCGTCCCGTACTGGCTCGACGTGAAGATCCGGTCGATCTGGATGTCCTCGAACGCCTCTCGATCGACGATCCGTTGCAGCTGGTGGCTGGCGAAGTAGGTGTCGGACACGAGCACGAGGCGAGTCCCGAACTTCTTCTGTGCCGTCTCTGCCAGCCCGAGGACGTCGAGATCCGGGAAGGTGATCGTCCGCTCGAACTCGACCTCCTCGTCGGGCAGGTCGCCGGGCGCCACGCCCGAGAAGAGGTGCGCGGGCAGTTCGTCGTAGATGGCCTCGATGGTGACCTCGGGCAGGCGCCCGGCGGATTGCACCGACCGGCGGGCCTTGCGCTCGGCCCGCTCGCGGAGGCGGGCGAAGAGCTCAGGCGACACGTGCTCGGAGAGGAGGCCGCGCTCGCGCAGCCGGCTGCCGAAGACCACGAAGGCGTCGACGGGCTCAGGGACCGTCCGCCAAACGAGGGTGTCGAAGACGTCGAGGGACAGAACGGTGAACGGACCGCGTTCCAGTAGCGCGTACGCCTCCCTGAGGCGGGCATCCTCAGAGACTGGCCGCTCCTGGCGGTCCTCCTGTGCGCCCGTCATCTGCGTGTGTCCGACCCTCTCAGCCACGATTCTCGACCGAACGCTAGTCGTTGCTCGCGCCATCCCCGAGGGCAGGCTCCGGCCTCTACCCTATAGTCGCAACATCGCCGACGACGCTCCGCTGCTGCTGCATTCCTTGAGCGAGTTCCGCGAGCTGATCTTCGCGTGCCTGGAAGCGGCCGGCGTGAGCGCCGTTGCCGAGGTGGGATCCGAGGACGGGACGTTCAGCCGGGAGCTGGCGACATGGGCTGGCGGACGCGGCGGACGAGTCTTCTGCATCGACCCGGATCCGGCCCCGGGACTGGTGGCGCTTGCCGAGAGCTCGCCCGACGTCCGGTTGGTCCAGCAGCTCAGCGTCGACGCTCTCACCTCGATCGAGCCGTGCGACGCTTACCTGATCGACGGGGACCACAACTACTACACCGTCGCCCGTGAGTTGGAGCTGATCGAGACGCGGCAGTCCTCGGCCGGCAAGGACCTCCTGGTCATCTTGCACGACATGGGCTGGCCGGCGGGCCGGCGGGACATGTACTACGCGCCCGACTCCATCCCGGCCGATGCCCTCCACCCCCACACCTTCGACAAGGGCGTGCGGCCGGGGATCCAGGGCGTGGCGGCCGGCGGGTTCCGCTCCGAGGGCCACTTCGCCTGGGCGCGGCAGGAGGGAGGACCGGCGAACGGCGTGCGGACGGCGGTCGAGGACTTCCTCGCCACGAGGCCGAACCTGGCGCTGGCCGTCGTCCCCGCGGTCTTCGGACTCGGGATCCTCTACGCCGCGTCGTCGCCGTACGCCGATCGCCTCGCAGCCATCGTTTCGACGTATACGGAGAATCCGATGCTGGAGCGGCTCGAGGCGAACCGCATCAGGGTCTATCTCCGGGTCATCGAGTTGCAGGATACGCTGGCCACGGCGTACCGCGACCTGGAGACCGCCGGGCTGCGCATCCGCGACGTCGAGGTCGAGAACCGGGCGCTGTGGGCCCGGGTCGCCGAGCTCGAGGGACGCGTCGGCGAGCTCGAGGACGGCAGGCGTGCCGCGGTGGGCGAGCTCGAGGCCATCCTCCGGTCGAGGCCCTTCCGCCTGGCCGAACGGGTGTCCCGCCTCCGGCGGCTCCGGGGCGGCGATCCCGGTTTGTCCCGCGAGAGGATGCGTGCGCTCGTCGACGGTGGCTAAGGGCGGCTCCCCCGGCGCCGGGGCCTCACTGCGACCACAGCGACGATGACCGCCATCGCGCTGACCGCACTTCCGGCGACGAACGACCGAGGCAGGTAGCGGAGCTCGACGGAGTGTTGCCCGGGCGGGACGAACACGCCCATGAGCGCGCCGTCGACGGCGACGATCCTGGTCGAGCGGCCGTCGACTTCCGCCTTCCAACCGTCGGCCCGGTTATGGGAGAAGACGACCAGCGAATCGGCCTGCCCGTTCACCTCTGCCCGCATCCGGTTGGGAGATATCCGGAACCTCTCGACGACCGCAGTGGGCGCGTCACCGGGGTGGGGGTACCGTCCGCCGTCGTCGACAAAGGAGACGACGTCCTCTTCGCCGGGCGGTCGGGCCGCGGCCGAGGCCAACGATTGGGCCTGGTCCGCGAAGGCCCGCCACCTGCCATGCGCACTGACCAGCTCCCACGCCGTCGGGCGCTCGTACAGCCACGCCTGCTCGACTCCGACCAGTCGCACGGGATCCGCGGGATCGTCGACGATCAGCTGTCGGGCGACCTTGGAGCCGGCCAGGCCGACCTCGAGCCGGCACTCGGTGGACGTGGTCGCCGCGGCGATCCGGTACCGGTCGCCGGCGGTGATCGAGCCACCGAGGACGGCGAAGCCCATCCATCCGCCCTCCACGTCGGTCGCCGTTCTCGACGTCGAGGTGACTGTGCGGTCGCCACTCAGGATGGAGAGATCGACCCGCTCCCCGCGACAGCGGCCGGTCGCCCGCAGCGGCAGGTACATCCCGCTGAGCGAGCCGGGCGCGACACCGGCAGTGGCGTCGGGAGCCACGTCGTCGACGCCCACCCACCGGTCCCACGCCTGGTCGCCACCCTCGACGACGAGCCCGAAGGGCCGCTCGGTGGTCCCGAGGGCGAAGTAGCGGACGGCGAGGTGGTCGAGGAGCGGGGAGGCCAGGTTCCACTCCTCGCGCTTCAGGTCGATCTTGAGGGGATCACGGTCGAAGGCCTGCTGATTGAAGCCTCGGACGAGGGCCTTGAACTCCCTCGAATGCAACGCCAGCCCGCGGAGGTCGGGTAGCCCGAGCGCCTGACCCGAGTTCGGGTAGAACTGGAAGTCGGTGGCGGCGAAGCGGTACCGGCCGTCCAGCAGTGCACGCAGAGCCCGGTGGCCGGCCTGCTCGCCGTAGAAGTCGCCGATGGGCGCCTCCGGCGTGAAGTGGCGCAGCGGCCATCCCAGCTGGGCGAAGAGGAGCACGGCGATCCCGAGCGTCGCCCCAAGGCGGACGCGGCTCGTCGGCCGGCGCACGGCGGCCGCGGCGAGAGCCGCCGCGCCGCCCGCCAGGAGCAACGCCGAGGAGAAGCCGCCGGCGACGTCACGGAGCCGGCTCGCCGCCGAGGCCGCTCGGGCGAAGTCGGCGGCGTTGAGGGCGACGGCGGCGACCAGCACCGTGAGGGCCGCCCCCGCGGCCAGCCGAGAAGCCCGCACCCGGTGGTGTCGCGCTTCCTCGGACCGGCCTGCCCACCATGCGTCCAAGGCGAGCCCGGCCAGCACGGCGCCGGCCAGGCTGATGAGGAACCGTGACCGGCCGATCGGGTTGCGGGCGACTCCCGGGAGGTGCTCCAGGACCGACAGCAGGGGAGTTCCGAGGAAGTTGACCACCACGGCCACGGCGGCGAGGCCGCAGAAGAACGGCCAGACGGCGGCCGCTTCCTTGCTCAGGTGGATTCGGCCCAACGCCCCAGCGAACAGGCCGGCGGCGACTGCGGCACAGGTGATCATCCCAACGTGGGAGATGCTCTCCACGGGGTTGAGCCCGCTCCACCACGGGCCGCTCAGCGGTGGCCCGATGGCGCTGAGGTGGAAGAGCCCGAAGAGCTGCACCGACGGAATGTGCGCGCCCGCCGCGCCGGCGCGCACGTCGAGCGTCCCCCGGTCCAGCAGCTCGGACACGAACGGCACCATGGTGAACGCCGACAGGGCGACACCCCACAGCAGGCCGGCGGCAGGGGCCAGGCCACGGCGGAGCGCGGCGACGACACCCGGCGCACCGCGCACGCACAACCAACCGGCCCAGGCCGCCGTCGCGTAGAGGCAGTACACCCATCCGGACGGGAAGCCCTCGAGCCACGCCCACGCCACCAGCGCGGCCAACGTCACGACGCCACGAACGCCGGCCGGGGACCGGGAGCCGCCCCGCGGCTCCCCGCCGACGGCATCGCCCCGCGGCTCCGCGCCGACGGCATCGCCCCGCGGCTCCCCGCCGACGGCATCGCCCCGCGGCTCCCCGCCGACGATGCGGTGGACGGCCCAGAACAGCGCAGGAAGCAGAAAGACGGCATCGACGCGGTGGATGAAGACGAGGTTCGTGCCGCTGAAGGTGTAGGCCACGCCGGCGAGGATGGCGGGTCCGACGCCGGCGCCCAGCCGCCGTAGCAGGAGGTACGTGAATGATTGAGAGAAGACCAGGGCGAGGAACGTCTTCAGTCCGATGGCGTACCAGGCCGGTAGGAACAGGAAGCCGACGCTGAACGGCGAGTACAGCCCGACGAGCGGCAGGGTGCCGACCGGGTTCCCCGCGGCGACGTTCGGATCCCAGAGCCGGAGCGTCCCCCGCCGGAGTGATCCGAAGAACGCCTTCGAGGCGGCGAGCGACTCGGCCTGGTCGGTCTGGATGAGCGACACCACCTCCGGCGGACGGCCGATGGCGTCGCGGTAGGGCGCCTTGGGCTCCATGAGGTCGACCGCTGCATAGCTGCGCTGACCGAGCATGGCCAGAGGCATTAACAAGAAAGCGCACCCGAGAAAGACGACGGCTGGGAGCCGTGCCCGCCTGAGGGCGTCGCGGGTCATCGGCCGATTCTTGCCGCAGCGGGGGGACGCCCGCCGCCGGGTAGGACTAGGAACCGACGGAACCGGCCAGGGCCAGGACTCGACGGACGTACTCGTGGGAGCGGTTGTAGTTCCACACGGCCGACGCCAGCCGTTCCGGGTCACCACCGCCGTTGGCGCACAGCAGCCGAGCCGCGCCGTGGACCGCGTCCACGGTGTTCATCACGTCCACCGAGCCGTCCCCGTCGCCGTCGGCGCCGTACGCACGCCAGGTCGAGGGAAGGAACTGCATGGGCCCGACAGCGCCCGCCGACGACGTCCAGGTCTGCAGGCCCAGGCTGCTCTCGACCTGTGCGATGGCGACCAGGACGTTGGGGGGCAGGCCGGGGCAGGTGGCCGCCGCCTGGGCGGCGACGGGGAGCCAGCTGGCGACGTCGCCGGGGCGCGGTGCGGGGACGCGGCCGGAAGGCTCGCCGGCGAGCCGGATCTCGGCGGTGGACCGAGGGCCGAGGGAACCGGCGTGGGCGGCCACGGCCGGGCCGAGCACGGTAGCCAGGCACGCGACCATCAGCCGCCTCGGGCGGCGCTTGACCTCGCCGATCAGCCGCGTGGCGAACTGGTCATGGGTGGCCGCGCCGGCGTCTCCTGGCGGTCGATCGTCTGGGTCGCTGGGCACGGCGGTGAACACGTCTCGGATCATCGGCCAGCACCTGGCCCGGTCCGTCAAAGGCGGAACCCCGGGAAGTCGCGCCGACACTTGCTCATCGTGACCCGCCTCCTTCCTCTGGCACGCCTGCGGGGTCGCCGGACGGCGAACGCTGCCCCTCGATACGTGCGGGCACCGGGTCCTGCTCGGTTGGGATGACCCGGCCACCCTAGGCCCGGCCACCACCGCCGGACCAAATCGGCATCCCCGGCGACAGATGAGGGAAGGGACGCCGGATGCCCCAGCTTGCTGTGACCGACCCGTCCACCGGCGCGCTCCTCGCCCGGCTGCCGTGCTCCGAAGTCGAGGACCTGGTTTCCACCGCCAGGGCCGCGCATCCCACCTGGGAACGGACCTCCGCCGGCGACCGGGCGGCGGCCCTCAAGGCCGGCGCCCGCCGGCTACGGGTCGCGGTGGACCACCTGGCATCGGTGCAGGCCCGCGAAGGCGGCAAGCCGCTGGCCGACTCGCGGGGTGGCGTCGAGGCCGGGATCGGCGCCGTCGAGCAGTACGCAGAGCTGGGCCCCCTCCACCGCGGCAGTTCTTTGCAGGGCTCGTGGGCGGCCACCGACTCGATGATCCGGGTCAGCCGCGGCGTGGCCGCCCTGTGCCTGCCCTGGAACGACCCCGTGGCCATCGCCTGCGCCCAGATCGCCGCCAACCTGGTCGTCGGCAATACCGTCATCTGCAAGCCGAGCGAAAAGACGCCGTTGGCCACCGCCGAGGTGATCCGGCTGCTGAACGAGGAGCTCCCCGCCGGCGTCCTCCAGATCGCCGTGGGCGACGGTGCCCTCGGTGCCGCCCTGGCCGCTTCTCCTGAGGTCGACGTCGTCGTACTCGTGGGGTCGATCGGCGCCGGCCGCTCCGTGGCCAGCGCCTGCGCGCGGCGAGGAGCCAAGAGCGTGCTCGAGCTGGGTGGCAAGGACCCGTTGATCGTCGATGCCGGCGTCGACCCCGCGTGGGCCGCCGGGCAGGTCGCCACTGGCTGCTTCGCCAACGCCGGCGAGATCTGCACCTCCGTCGAGCGGGTCTACGTGCACGCCGAGGTGGCCGACGCCTTCCTCGACGAACTCGTCGTGCGGGCCAAGGCCCTCCGCGTGGGCCCCGCCACCGACGCCTCCACCGAGATGGGCCCCCTGATCGACGAGGCACAGCGTGCCGTGGTCGAGGCGCATGTCCGAGAGGCGGTCGTAGCCGGCGCCGAGGTGCTGTGCGGCGGGGCGCCGCTCGAGGGCCCGGGCTCCTACTACCCGCCGACCGTGCTGGCCGGCGTCCGTCCGGGTATGGCCGTCGTCGAGGAGGAGACGTTCGGTCCGGTGGCCGCCGTGCAGGTCGTGGAGTCCTTCGACGAGGCGCTGGCTCTCGCCGACGGCACGCCCTACGGCTTGGCGGCCGTGGTGCTCACGCCCGACATGGACCACGCCCAGCGTGCCCTCAGGGAGCTGCGGGTTGGGACGGTGAAAGTCAACGCCGCCTTCGGTGGCGCCCCGGGCGGCGCAGCCACGCCTCACGGCGCGTCGGGCGAGGGTTTCGGGTACGGCCCGGAGCTGCTCGACGAGCTGACCCGCGTGCGGGTCCTCCACGTCGAGGCGCCGACGCGCCGGTAGCGGGCCCTGAGGGCCCGCTACCGGCTCACCAGCTGCGTCAGGCCGTGAAGTACCCCTGCACGTCGGCGAGGACCACGGTGGAGCCTGCGTGGTTGTAGATGGTGACCTTCCCGTTCGCGCCGATCCTCGCGATGACGAGGTTGGGCACGGTCTGGCCGGCGACGAAGTTGAGGTTCGACGCCAGCGGCCGGGTGGTTCCCGTGGGGTAGACGGTGAGCCAGCTCAGCGGGCCCGGGGACTCGGTGACGGTCACGTTGAGCACCACGGCCGTGGCGTTGCCGGGCACTCCTCCTCGGCCGGTGACCTGCAGGTCGAGGGTGGCGTCGGTGCCGAGCTGACCGCGGTGGCCGCCGGGCACACCGGTGCCGTCACGGGTGTCGAGGATCCGGGCCGGGTTCGACGGCCAGTACACAGACCCTGGCCGCACTTCCCCGGCAGCGGCCGGGGCGGCGAAGTACCCCTGGGTGTCGAACAGCACGTCGACCGTGCCGACGTCGTTGTAGACCGACACCTTCCCGCCTTCGCCGACTCTGGCGATGACCAGGTTCGGCACCGTCTGGTCACCGGTGAAGTTGAGGTTGGAGGCCACCGGTCGGGAGCCCCCCGATGGCCACACGGTGAGATAGCTCTCCGGCCCGCTCACGTTCGTGGCGGTGACGTTCAGGGCGACCGCGGTGGCGCCGGCCGGGACGTTCCCGACACCGGTCACCTGGACCTCCATGGTCTGGCCGGCGCCGAGCCTGGTCGACACGCCGCCGGTCCCGTTGCGGGTGTCGAGGATGCGGAAGGGATCACGGGGAACGTAGGTCGAGCCGGTGGCGTCGGTGGAGAACCAGCCCTGGACGTCGGCGGCGACGTGGATCGTGCCCCTGTCGTTGTACATGGAGACCTTGCCGTCGATGCCTACGCGGGCGATGACCAGGTTCGTCACCGACACGCCGACGTCGTAGTTGAGGTTGGAGGCATAGGGGCGGGTCTCGCCAGTGGGCCAGACCGTGAGCCAGCTCAACGGGCCCGACGCCCTGGTGGCGACGACGTTGAGCGCAACCGCCGTCACGCCCGTCGCCGGGACGCCGCCCACACCGGTCACCTTGACATCGATGGAGCTGTCGGCGCCGATCGGGTTGGTCGTCCCGCCCGTGCCGGTTCCGTTACGGGTGTCGAGGACGCGTGCCGGAGTGACCGGGAAGTAGGTGGACCCGGGGACCACCGGCGCGGTCACCGTGAAGGGACTGCCGGGCCCCCCCTTGCCGGTGTTCGTGCAGGCCGCGAACGTCGTGTACTGACCGGCGGCAAAACCGGTGGTGTCCAACTCCGCCTGGAACGCGCCGCTCGCATTGGATTGGAACGGTACGGGCGGGGTGTTGACGTTGCCCTGGGCCAGGAAGACCACGCCGTCATGGGTCTTGGTGGCGTCGTGAGGGCATCCGGTGCCGGTGAAGGCGATCTTGGTGCCGGGTAGGCCCGAGGTGGGGCTGAAGCTGAATTCGACCTCGGGCGCCGTCTGTGCCGCCGACGGGCCGGCGGTGCCGACCAGCTGGAGCACCATCGCCGCCGCTGCCAACGCGGTGAACACGTTGCGTTTCCTCAATAGTCTTCTCCTTGTCGAGCCAAGGCCCCGTCGGACGCGATCAAGACCGCACCGTGGGACCGAGGCGATTGCCAGCCGCCCTGGGCGGCATCACCATAGCCGCCTACCCCGTTAGACGCAGGACTCGGTGGAACGGTTCACGCGGTGCGGGGTTTTTTTTTTCGCCCGCCGGCTCAGGGTCGTGGGGTCAGGACGGACGCTCTCCGGGCGTCGACGCCGGGAGGTCCTCCGGCGTCTCTGCCGATTCACGGTTCTCCGCCCGGAGGCTCAGCCAGATGGTGACGGCCAGCACGCCGGCGATCACCCCGAGGCTCACCGCGGTCGGGAAGTGATAAAACTCGACGATCAACATCTTGATGCCGACGAAGCCCAGGATGATCCCCAGCCCGGCGTTGAGGTAGCGGAACCGGCCGGCCATGCCGGCCAGGAGGAAGTACAGGGCTCGCAGGCCCAGGATGGCGAACGCGTTCGAGGCGAACACCAGGAACGGCTCCCTCGACACGGCGAGGATGGCCGGGATGGAGTCGACGGCGAAGACCACGTCGGTCGACTCCACGAGGATCAGGACGGCGAAGAGGGGCGTGGCCAGGCGCCGGCCGGTCCGCCGCGTGAACATCTTCTGGCCGTCGTACTCGCTGGTGGAGGGGACGACGCGCCGGACGATCTTCAAGACCGGGTTGTTCTCGGGGTGGACCTCCGCGCCGGAGTGACGGGCGATCTTGACCGCGGTGTAGAGCAGGAAGGCACCGAAGACGTAGAGGATCCAGTCGAAGGTCTCGATCAGGGCGACGCCGGCGAAGATGAAGATGGCCCGGAGGACGAGCGCGCCGAAGATGCCCCAGAAGAGCACGCGGAACTGGTACTGGGCGGGCACGGCGAAGTACGAGAAGATCACCGCCCACACGAAGACGTTGTCCACCGAGAGGCTCTTCTCGATGAGGTAGCCGGCGAGGTACTCGCCCGCGGCCGACCCGCCGAAAGCCCAGGCGACGACGCCTGCGAACGAGAGGCCGATGGAGATCCACACCGTGCTCTCGATCCCGGCCTGGCGCATGGTCACCGCGTGCGGCTTGCGGTGGACGATGAGGAGGTCGGCGAGGAGCAGGACCACGATGGCTGTGACCAGAGCCCCCCACGCCCACGGCGGTACATCGAGGTTGACGAAGGTGCCGCCACCCTCGGCGGCGGCGATCATCGGCTCCACCGCCTGGAGGACGTGGTGTGGTGCGATGTCGTCATTCGCTCAATCCTCCGGCCTGTGCCGGAGGTCTCGCCGCCCGATGCCGGGCCGAGGTGCCGGGCCGAGTGCTCGACCGGGATGACGGCATGCTCGCGGGGCTACTCCCCTCCGAAGCGGCAACCATACCGCGCTCCTCACCGGCGGCGGATCAGCCGGGGCCGTCCGGCGTCGTCGACGGACCGTAGTGTCACCGGCGTGAGGATCGCCGTCGCCACCCCGGACACGCTCACGGCCCGGATGGCCGGGCCGGCGATCAGGGCCTGGCAGATCGCCAGCGCCCTGGCCGCGGAGCACGAGGTCCAGCTCGTCACCACCACCCTCGCCGACCTGCCAGAGGCGCCGTTCCCCGTGCGGGCGGTCGACGACGAGGGCCTGGCCGAGGTCGAGCGGTGGTGCGACGTCCTCGTCTTCCAGGGCTGGCTCGTCCACAACCGGCCGGTCCTGCTCGAGTCGGACAAGGTGCTGGTCGCCGACATCTACGACCCCCTGCACCTCGAGCAGCTGGAGCAGGGCCGCGACGACGGGTGGCGGGGCCGGATCCTCGCGGTCCAGTCGGCGACCGCCGTCCTCAACGAGCAGCTGCTCCGGGGCGACTTCTTCCTGTGCGCCTCCGAGAAGCAGCGGGACTTCTGGCTGGGCCAGCTGTCCGCCCTGGGCCGGGTGAACCCGGTGAACTACGACGCGGACGAGACCTTGCGGTCGCTCATCAGCGTGGTGCCCTTCGGCGTGCCCGAGGCCCCGCCGATCCGCACCCGACCGGCGATCAAAGGCGTGGTCCCGGGCATCGGCCCCGACGACAAGGTGCTGCTGTGGGGCGGTGGCATCTACAACTGGTTCGACCCTCTCACCCTGCTGCACGCCGTCGACCGCCTGCGCCGGAGCCGGCCCGACGTACGCCTGTTCTTTCTCGGGCTGAAGCACCCGAACCCTGACATCCCCGAGATGCGCATGGCCTCGGCCGCCCGGGATCTATCGGACCGCCTCGGGCTCACCAACACCCACGCCTTCTTCAACGAGGGGTGGGTGGAGTACGACGACCGACAGAACTATCTCCTCGACGCCGACATCGGCGTCAGCACCCACCTCGACCACGTGGAGACGGCGTTCTCCTTCCGGACGCGCGTGCTCGACTACCTGTGGGCGTCGCTGCCCACGGTCGCCACCGGCGGCGACGCCCTGGCCGATCTCATCGAGTCCCGGGGGCTCGGCCTCACCGTGCCCGCCGGCGACGCCGACGCGCTGGAGGTCGCGCTCGCGGCCATCCTCGACGACGGAGCTCTGCGGGCGGCCATGTCGGCCGGCGCCGGCGCGGTGGCCGCCGAGCTGACGTGGCCGAAGGTGCTCACGCCGCTCGTCGAGTTCTGCCGGGCGCCGCAGCGGGCGCCGGACCTGGTCGACCCGGCGGTGACCGACACCTTGCGGCGGGACCTAGCGGAGGTCAAGGAGCGCTGGCGGGGCTTGGCCTACGACCTGAGGACCGCGGCGGACCACCTCCGGGAGGGCGGCCCCCTGCTGGCCGCGCGCAAGGTCGGCGACCGGGTGCGGCGGGTGGCAGACACGTGGCGCGACCGCGACCCCGCCTAAACTCACCGTCCGATGAGCGCGCATGGAGCGGTCGACGTGAGCGCCCAGGAGCCCTCCCAGCTGGCTCCTGACATCTCTGTCGTCGTGCCGAGGCCGGCGCGGCTGGCGATGACGCTGATGATGGTGGGAGCCCAGACCGGGTTCGCGGCGTTCTTCCTCGTACTGTTCCGGATCGACCGGTCCCGATGACCGGGACGCGGGTGGAGGCGGCGCCGTCCCCGTCCGCCCGTGCCGCGACCCGGCCGGCGCGGACCCTCGTCATCCTGCCCGCGCTCAACGAGGAGGCCGCCCTCTCCGCCGTCCTCAAGGAGCTGGCCGTCACCTGCCCCCAACTCGACGTGCTGGTGGTGGACGACGGATCCACCGACCGTACCGCCGAGGTGGCCCGGGCCGAAGGCGTGCCCGTGGCCGTCCTCCCGTTCAACCTGGGAGTGGGTGGCGCCCTGCAGACCGGCTTCCGGTATGCGGTCGCCCACGGCTACACGCGGGCCATCCAGTTCGACGCCGACGGCCAGCACGACCCCAGCCAGGTCCCGGCCCTCCTGGCCGCTCTCGACGAGGGCGCAGACCTCGTCATCGGCAGCCGGTTCGCGGCGCCGGAGGCCGGTTGCGAGTACGACGTCGGCCGCCTGCGGGGCGTCGCCATGGGCGTGCTCCGCCTCGCTGTCCGCCTTCTCTCGGGCCGGCGCTTCACCGACACGTCGTCCGGCTTCCGGGCGTTCTCCGCCCCGTTGCTGGACTTCTACGCGGCCGAGTACCCCAACGAGTACCTGGGTGACACCGTCGAGGCGCTCCTCCTCGCCTGCCAGGCGGGATTCCGCGTCGTGGAGGTTCCGGTGAGGATGCGGTGCCGGGCCGGCGGGACGCCGTCCACGCAGAACGTCAGGCTGATCTACCACTACCTGCGCGCCCTGCTCTCGCTGATGAGCCGGACCCCGATTCGCCGAAGGGAGCGCGCCATGAGGAAGAGGAACCGGTGAGCACGGGCGCCCACGTCCTGATCCTGGTGCTGACCCTCATCAGCCTGCTGTTCATCGTGCGCATGGTGCGGCGCAACCAGCTTCCGTCGCGCTATGCCCTCCTCTGGCTGTCGATCGGCGCGGTGATCGCCTTCTTCGCCACCTTCCCCGGGGTGCTCGACCGCGTGTCGTCGTGGCTGGGTATCGCCTACGCGCCCGGCACGTTCTTCCTGGGGGCCATCACCCTGCTGCTGCTCATCGTCGTCCACTTCTCATGGGAGGTGGCCCGCCTCGACGCCCGTACCCGGCTCCTGGCCGAGGAGTTGGCCGTCCTGCGGGCCGACCCACCTCGCACCCCTGCGCCGGAGGAACAGCCTGTCGACCACTGAGTCGGCCCCCCGCGTCCGGGTGGTCGTCGTCAACCACAACGGCGGCGACCTCACCATCTCCTGCATCGAGAGCCTGCTGGCGTCCCACTGGCCGCCGGAGGCCCTCGACGTCGTGCTGGTGGAGAACGGGTCCACCGACGGCGTCGCCCGGCGGGCAAGGGAGGAGTTTCCGGCGGTGCGGGTGATCGACGCCGGTGCCAACCTCGGCTTCGGCGGCGGCTGCAACCTGGCCCTCGGCGACCTCGACGGGGTCGACTACGTGGCGTTGGTAAACAACGACGCGCAGGTCGAGCCGGGGTGGCTGGCGCCCCTGGTCGACGCCCTGGAAGCCGACCCGTCACTGGGCGCCGCCAACCCGAAGATCCTCTTCGCCGACCGGTTCGTCGACCTCCACCTGAGCTCGACCACGGCGGCGCGAGGCCTCGGTGACCGCCGACCCCTCGGCGTCCGCCTGTCCGGGGCGAGGGTCGAAGGTGCCGACGCCCATGAGCGGCTACAACTGGTCAGCGGCTTCTGGGGGCTCGAGCACGGCCACGACGGCGAGGGCCCGTTCCAGTGGACGTCGGGCCAGGCCCACCTGCGGGTACCCGCCGGTCGGGCCTGCGAGCTGCGCCTGGCCGCGGACCAGGACCGCACCGTCGTCGTGCGTTCCGGCCACCATCGCACCGAGCTGCGCGTCACCACCACGCCGGCCTGGTACCCGGTGGCGGTGGACGGCGAGACCTTCGACGTCATCAACAACGTCGGGTCGGTGGTGCTCCCCGACGGCCACGGGGCCGACCGTGGCTACCTGGCCCGCGACGACGGCCGGTTCGACGAGGTCGAAGAGATCTTCGCCTGGTGCGGCGGCGCCGTGCTCCTGTCCCGGCAGTACCTGGAGGCGGTCGGCGTCTTCGAGGCCCGGTTCTTCCTCTACTACGAGGACTTCGACCTGTCGTGGCGGGGCCGGGCCGAGGGTTGGCGCTACGTCTACGTGCCGGCGTCTGTCGTCCGCCACCTCCATTCTGCGTCGTCGGTCGAGGGCTCCCGACTGTTCCAGCACTACGACGAGCGCAACCGCCTCCTCGCTCTCACCCGCAACGCGCCTCGCGCCCTGGCCGTGCGCGAGGCGGGGCGCCACCTGCTGATCACCGGTTCCTACGCCCGGCGCGACATCATCGTCCCCTTGGCCCGCCGCCGCCCGCCCTCGATGGAGACCGTCCGCCGGCGCATGCGGGCCTTCGGGGCCTACGTGGCCATGCTCCCCGAGGCGGTGGCCGACCGCCGGCGTCTGGCGACGCGCGGCCGGCTCACCGGTGAGGAGCTGTCGAGGTGGATGGATCGCCGGTGAGCGGCTAGACCGTCGAGGCATGCGGAGGCGACGATGAAGGCTCTCATCCTGGCCGGCGGGGCCGGCACCCGGCTGCGGCCGATCACCCACACCAGCGCCAAGCAGCTCGTGCCGGTGGCCAACAAGCCCATTCTCTTCTACGGCCTCGAGCAGATGGCCGAGGCGGGGATCATTGAGATCGGGATCGTCGTGGGCGACACCGCCGAGGAGATCCGGGCCGCGGTCGGCGACGGGTCGACGTGGGGGCTCAAGGTCACCTACATCCCCCAGGAGGCCCCTCTCGGCCTCGCCCACTGCGTCCTCATCGCCCAGGACTTCTTGGGCGGCGACGACTTCGTCATGTACCTGGGCGACAACCTCCTCCGCCAGGGGGTGCGGGAGTTCGTCGAGCGCTTCGAGGCCGACGGCCGCAGCCACTCGGTCGCCCAGATCCTCCTGGCCCGCGTCCCCGATCCCCAGCGCTTCGGCGTGGCCGAGATCGGCCCGAACGGCGAGGTCCTGCGCCTCGTCGAGAAGCCGGCGGACCCGCCGTCAGACCTCGCCCTCGTCGGTGTCTACCTCTTCGGGCCGACCATCCACGAGGCGGTCCGGGCCATCGAGCCCTCGGGCCGGGGCGAGCTGGAGATCACCGACGCCATCCAATGGCTGCTGGACAACGGCCACCGCGTCCACCACCAGGTGGTCGACGGCTGGTGGATCGACACCGGCAAGCTCGACGCTCTCCTCGAAGGCAACCGGCTGATCCTCGAGACCCTCGACCAGCGGGTGGAGGGGTCGGTCGATGCCGACTCCCGTATCGAGGGTCGCGTCGTCGTCTGCGAGGGCGCCGAGGTGGTGGCCTCGGTCATCCGGGGCCCGGCCATCGTCGGCGCCGGCACCCGGGTGGAGCACAGCTTCGTCGGCCCGTTCACCTCCATCGCCGAGCGCTGCCACGTGCTTCGCTCCGAGATCGAGCACTCGGTGGTCCTCGACGACAGCCGCATCGTCGACATCCCCCGCGTCGAGGACTCGCTCATCGGGAAGGAGGCCGTCGTCACCCGCTCGGCACGCCGGCCCCGGGCCAACCGCTTCATGCTGGGCGACCACTCGCAGGTGGACCTGACGTAGGTGGCAGGCCGCCGCCGCCGGCGACCTTCGCCTGGCTGACTCGCCGGCGCCGGCCAGGAACGGTCAGTCGTCCAGCACGAACGTCACCATGAGGTTGACCTGATAGTTGACGATGGCGCCGCCGTTGACCTCGACCCGCTGCTCCTTGACCCACGCCGATATGACGTTGCGCAGGGTTTGGGTGGCACGGTCGATGCCGACCTTGATGGCGTCGTCGAACCCGTTCGGCGAGACAACGCTGATCTCGGTGACCCGTGCGACGGTGCCCATGAAAAGTCTCCTCTCAGTCGGTCGGGGCCGAAGCTAGTGCGCCGGCCAGGGCGTCCACGTCGGCGACGGTCACCGTGAGGCCCCGGTGGCGCAGGCGGCCGGTCGGCTCGAGCCCGGCGACCGGCCGGTGGAAGCGGACGCAGAGCCCCCGCCGGCGGTTGCTGGCGAAGGTCAGCCCGCGGTCGGCCAGCGAGAGGCGCGCGGGGCCGATCGTCGTCAGGAGGCGGTAGGGGCCGGTGACCTCGGTGCCGGCGATGTTGGCCACCTCCGTCTCCAGCCGCCAGAAGCCGTAGCGGGCCACCAACCGACCGTCCTGGACGTCCACGCCGGTGCGGGCGGGGGTCACGCCGAACAGCAGGGCGACCGCCCGGTACTCCGGATCGAAGGCGAACTCGAACGTCACCGGCGCTTCCTACCCAGCGGTCCGGGAGTAGAACTGGCGATGGTCGACGACGAGCTGTACACGCTCGACCCGAACGACTTCGTCGCCGCCCGCAACGACCTGGCGAAGCGGTTGCGCAAGGAGGGCGACAAGGCACGCGACGCCGAGGCGGAGGTCGCCCGCCTGGAGGACGCTGGCCGAGCTCTGAGGTAGCGACCGGCGCGCCGGGGTATGCACCCGCGGTGCCACTGGTGCCGCTCGATGGAGTCGCCGATCAGCCGGAACATCGGCGGCCACGGCTGCCGAGGCCCGCTTGGAAGGCCGTGCCGCGGAGGGCGTCGCCCGGGTCGCCGACGAGGTCGCCGTCGGCCCCGCCCCGCGGGTCCTTGCCCTTAGGAGGAGGAGCGCTCCTGCACCGTCTGCGCCGAGGACGACGCCTGGTCGGTGACCTGCTGGGTCGCCTGCTGGCCCTGGTCCTTGACCTGCTGGGCGGCATCCCGGCCCTGCTCCACCGTCTGCTGGGTGGTCTGCTGCGCCTGGTCCTTGACCTCCTGGGTGGCCTGCGTCGCCGTCTCCTTGACCTGCTCGACGGCCTGCTGTCCCTGGTCCTTGAGCCCGGCCACGACCTGCTGACCGGCCTCGGCGGCGGCGTCCTTGATCGGCTGCGCGGCATCGAGCGCGGCCTGGGCCACCTTGCCCTCGGCCTCGCTGCCCTTGAACAGGGCCGCAGCCAGCACGCCGGCGCCGAAGGCGAGGAGCCCGGCGGCGAGCGGCGCCCCCTGGGTCTTGCGCGTGGCGGTGTCGACGACCGCGCTGGGCGCCTCCTTGACCCGCTCGGTCGCCTGGCCGGCGGTGCCCGCGACGCTGCCCGCCGCGCCTGACACCGACGACGCTGCGTCCGATGCGCTGCCCATGACCGTCTCCTTCACCGACCGGATGCCCTCGCGGGCCCGGTTCGTCTTGCGCTCCACGATGCGGCCCGGGCTCACCCGGTCGCCGATGGCGTCGACCGTGCCGGTCAGGTCGCCGCGTGTCTCTTCGATCTCGCGCCTCAGCTCTTCTGCGCTTTGACCCATTCCGCGTCCTCCTTGAGAGTTTCGACTGTCTGCCTGGGCACGGGGTCGACCTTCTTCATCTGCTCGCGGCCCCGGGTGATGAGGACGGCCGCGGCGATCCCGTACAGCGCCCCCACGATGAAGAACGCCAGGGCGGTGTTCATGGCCTGGTCGAGAAGCCACGCCAGCGCCAACGACACGAACAGGAGGGCGAAGTACCCGGCGACGGCTCCGCCACCGAGCATCCCGCCCGCCTTCCCCGCCCGGCCGACCTCCTCCTTGATCTCGACCTTGGCCAGCTCTACTTCCTTGCGCATGAGCTGGGAGACCTCGGTGGTCATGTCCCCGAAGAGCTCGCCGATCGACTTCTCGGCCTGCTTGGGCTCCATCGCCATCAGGAGCCTCCGTCGTACCCGGGCCCGGTCGCCGGGGGCAGGTACGGCTCGGTGGCGGTGACCGGCGACGGCTCGGGCAGCGTGGGCGTGGCCATGGCGGGCACGGACGCCGCCACGGGCGCCGGCGCGGGCGCGGCGGCGGACGCACCGTCGCTTTGCGCAGCCTGGGCGCCCTTCCCGAGGCGCCCGACGACGAAGCCGGCGGCCGCCGCGCTGAGCAGGAAGGCACCCGGCCGGCGCCGGGCGAAGGTCTTGAGGTCCTCCACGGTGCCGTCGAAGCCCCGCTGCTCGATCCGCCCGGCGATCTCCTCGACCTTGTCGGCCAGCTGGCGGGCGGCGTCAGCGGCGAAGCCGGCCTGGTCGGTGTTGCCGTCACCGAGCGCCCGCAGCTGCCGGCCCACGTCGGACAGGCCGCTCGCCGCCCGCTGCGTCTGCGTCGTGGCCTGCTCGTGGAGCTGGCTCTGGGCCTGGCCCACCAGCTCGCGGGCCTGGTCGGTGGCCTGGCGGGTCACCTCGGACACCTGCTGCGCGGCCTCGGAGGCGACCTGCTTGGCGCCCTCGCTGGCCGTGGCGGCCGTCTGACCGGCGGCGTCGGCGGCGACCGAGGCCGTCGCCTTGCCCTGGTCGACGGCGGTGGACGCCACCTGGGCGGCCTCGTCCTTGGCTGCGCCGGTTGTGGTCGTCTCGCCGGCGGGCCCGTCGAACTGTCGTGTGTCGGTCATGCCGTTCTCCTCCCGATCCGCGGGGTGCCCTACCCACGGCCGACCGGCTCAAACGGGTTTCTGGAAACCCATCACCGCCTCGACGAGGGTGCGGACGCCGAACCCCGTGCCGCCCTTCTGGAGGTAGCCGTCGTCCTCCTCGCTGCGCGCCGGGCCGGCGATGTCGAGGTGGGCCCAGGGGACGCCACCCACGAACTCCCGCAGGAACAGCCCTGCGGTGAGCGCGCCGGCGTAGCGGCCGCTGGCGATGTTCTTGACGTCGGCGACGTCGGAGTCGATGAGCTTGCGGTAGTCCTCGGGGAGGGGCAGGGGCCAGACCTCCTCGCCGGCCCGCCGCGCCGCCTGGCCGACCTGGTCGACCCAGCCCGAGTGGTTGCCCATGAGACCGGCGACCTTCCGCCCGAGGGCGACCACGCACGCGCCGGTGAGGGTGGCGACGTCGATGATGGCGTCGACGCCCGCCTCCACGGCCAGTGACAGCCCGTCGGCGAGGACGAGCCGGCCCTCGGCGTCGGTGTTGAGCACTTCGACGGTCTTGCCGTTGCGGATGGTCAGCACATCGCCGGGCTTGACTGCGGCGCCACCGGGCATGTTCTCCGTGGTCGGGATGATGGCGACGACCCGCACGGGGGGCGCCAGGGCGGCGATCACCGACATGGCGGCCAGGACGGCAGCCGCGCCCGACTTGTCCGTCTTCATCGTCTCCATGCCCTCGGCGGTCTTGATGGAGAGCCCGCCGGAGTCGAAGGTGATCCCCTTTCCGACGAGGGCGATCGATGCGCCGGCGCCGGCCGGCGGGTCGTAGACCAGCTCGATCAGACGGGCCGGTTCGTCGGAGCCCAAGGCGACGCCTGCGAGGCCGCCCAGGCCCTCGGCCACGATGGCCGTCTCGTCGAGCACGGTGAGGGTCAGCCCCTCGGCCTCGGCCACCTCGGCGGCCAGGTCGGCCAGCCTCCGGGGCGTCATGGCCCGGGCCGGTTCGTTGACGATGTCGCGGGCCAGGGCGACGGCTTCCGCCACGCGGGCGCCCCGGTCGACGCCGTGCCGGGCCGCGTCGCCGGAGCCCACCACGGTGAGCGACTCCAGCTTCGACGGCTTCGGGTCGGCCTTGTAGCGGTTGAAGCGGTAGGCGGCCAGCGACGCGCCCTCGACGATGGCCTGGGCGGCCAAGGCGGGGTCGAGGCCGGAAGGGGCGGCGGCGAGCAGCGTGGTGGCCGCGGTGCGGTCCTGCCAGGCGCTGCGTACGAACGCCGCCGCGGCCCGCCGGAGCGTCTCCGCCGTCACCTTGTCGGGTTCGCCGACTCCGAGAGCGATCCAGGTGCCCCGTCCCGACGGCACGGCCAGCGCCTCGCCGGGCTTGCCCTCGAACCCGCGCTCGGCCAGAAAGCCGAGGTCGAGGTCGGCGCCGGCGCCGGGTGGGAGGACCCGGCCGGCGAACACCGGCGTGCCGACCGCGCCGGCGTCGGCCGGCACCTCGCTGGCGAGGGTGAAGGTCATCGGCATGTGCGCTACTCCTGGTCGTCGGTTCGAGCGGGCAGTGGTCGCCCCTCCTGCCAGCGGGCCATGGTCCACAGCAGGTCGGATAGGCGGTTGAGGTAGGGGACGACGCGAGACCCCTCGGCGGCGACGGAAAGCGCGCTGCGCTCGGCGCGGCGCACGACCGTGCGAGCCAGGTCGAGGGCTGCCGCCGACGGCGTCTGACCGGGGAGGACGAACTCCGTGGGCGCCTCGAACCGGCCGGTGAGGTCGTCGATCAGTGGCTCGAGGCGTTCCACCATGCCGGGCGTGACGAGGGTCCGGCCGGCGACGAGCCGGTCGCGTTGGTCGGGGGCGCTGGCCACCTCGGCCATCAGGACGTACAGGTCCCGCTCGAGGCCGACCAGCAGGTCGTCGAGCTCCGAGCCACGGGCGACGCCGGCCCGGGCCACGCCGAGCGCGGCCTGGGCCTCGTCCACGTCGCCGCAGGCGACGGTGGCGGGCGAGTCCTTGCGCACCCGGCCGCCGTAGAGCAGTCCGGTGGTGCCGTCGTCGCCCTTGCGGGTGTAGATCTTCACGACCGGGCGAGCGTACCGGCCGCGTTTTCCAGGCCCGCCGCCCGGCTGCCCTTGATGAGCACGGCGTCCCCCTCGCGGAGCGGGCCCAGCCGCTCGAGCGCCTCGGCTGCGTCGCCGACCTGCTCACCGCCGTAGTCGGGAGCGGCCACGGCGATCACCCGGATGCCGAGAGCGCCCGCGAGCGCCCCCATCCGGCCGTGCTCGCCCGGCCCCACCTCACCCAGCTCGGCCATGATCCCCAGGACGGCCGTCCGCCGGCGGGCGGGTAGCTCGGCCAACGCCCGGAGCGCGGCCTCCACCGACAGCGGGTTGGCGTTGTAGGTGTCGTTCAGCACGACTGCCCCCGACGGCGCCCGGTGCAGCTCCATCCGCCAGGGCGACAGCTGGGCGTCACCGAGCCCGGTGGCCACCTCCTCCACGTCGGCGTCGCAGGAAAGGGCGGCGGCCGCCGCAGCCAGCGCATTGGCCACCTGGTGGTGCCCCCGGACCTGTAGGGCCACGTCGGCGTCGCCCCAGGGCGTACGCAGCCGGAACGCGGGCCGCAGGTCGCCGTCGAGCCGGATCTCCTCGGCGCGGACCTCGCCGGCGGACCCGAAGGTGAGGACCCGGGCTCGGGTTCGCGGTGCCATGGCCCCCACCAACGGGTCGTCGGCGTTCAGGACCGCAGTGCCGTGCGCGGGCAGGGCCTCCACCAGCTCCCCCTTGGCCAGGGCGACGTCGTGGATCGTCCCGAAGAACTGCGAGTGAGAATGGCCGACCGTCGTGACCACCCCGACCCGCGGGCGGGCCACCGCGCACAGCGCGGCGATGTGCCCCCGACCTCGAGCGCCCATCTCCACCACCACGGCTTCGGCGTCGTCGCGGGTGTCGAGCACGGTCAGCGGCACGCCCAGCTCGTTGTTGAACGACTTCGGGCTGGCGTGAACCCGGTAGCGCCGGCCCAGGGCGGCGGCCAGCAGATCCTTGGTCGACGTCTTGCCCACCGAGCCCGTCACGCCGACGACCCGCTTCGGGAGGCGCTCACCGGCCCAGGTGGCCAGCTCGGTCAGGGCCACCGCGGTGTCGTCGACCATCACCGTGGTACCGCCGTCCACCGGCCGGTCGACCAGACAGGCGCCGGCGCCCGCGGCGAACGCGGCGGCCACGAAGTCGTGGCCGTCCCGCATGCCGTGGAGAGCGACGAACAGCTCGCCGCCGGTGACGAGGCGGGAGTCGATGCGGGCGCCGTCGACGGTGACCTCCGGCCCGGAGAGCGTGCCGCCGGTGGCTTCGGCGACCTCCGTCGCCCGCAATCGCATCGCTCCTACACTGCCATCCGCCCACCGGCCCTAGACTCAGCCCCTGTGCGCCTGGTCATCCTTTTCGGCGGGCGTTCGGCTGAGCACGACATCTCGTGCGTCACCGCCGCCCATGTCATCGCCGCGGTCGACCCCGGTCGGTACGAGGTCATCCCCGTGGGGATCGCCGAGGACGGCCAGTGGGTCATGGCGGAATGGCAGCCGGGCGCCGAGTCGCTCGTGGCCGAGGGCCCGGGGGTCGATCCCTCCATCCTCACCCCCGAGTCCCTCGCCTTCCCCCTCGTCCACGGCCCCATGGGGGAGGACGGCACCATCCAGGGCCTCCTCGAGCTGGCCGGCATCCCCTACATCGGCTCCGGTGTGCTGTCGTCGGCGCTGTGCATGGACAAGGCCATGGCCAAGGACGTCCTGGCCGGTGCCGGCATGGACCAGGTCCGCTACCTGGCCCTGCGTGACATCGAGGTCGACGACGGCGCCCTCGACGAGGCCGGCGCCGAGCTGGGCTTTCCGTTGTTCGTCAAACCGGCCAACCTCGGCTCGTCGGTGGCGGTCAGCAAGGCCCACGATGCCGAGGAGCTCGCTTCGGCGGTCAAGCTGGCCCTGGCCTACGACGAGTGGATCGTGCTCGAGGAGGCGGTCACCGCCCGGGAGATCGAGTGCGGGCTCCTCGGCTACGGCCGGATGCGGGCCTCGCTGCCCGGGGAGGTCCGTCCCAGCCACGAGTTCTACGACTACGAGGACAAGTACACCGACGGGGCGGCCGAGCTGCTGGTGCCGGCGCCCCTTCCTCGTGAGGTGGTGGAGGAGGTCCAGGGCATGGCCCTCGCCGCCGGCCATGCACTGCGAGTCGACGGCATGGCTCGCGTCGACTTCTTCTACGAGGAGAGCGGCCGCGGCCTGCTGGTCAACGAGGTCAACACCATTCCCGGGTTCACGCCGATCTCGATGTACCCGAAGATGTGGGAGGCGACAGGCATCGGGTACTCCGATCTGGTCGAGCACCTGGTCGACGCCGCCCTCGAGCGCCACCACAGCCGGCTGGACCGCATCGGCCGGCCGGGTCGCGCTGGCTGAGGAGGGAGGACCGGCGCCAAGCGCGGGCCCGCAGCGACCAATGTCGAAGTCTCGCCGGATCCGCACGCTGGCCATCGTGCTGGCGGGCGGGGCCGGCAGCCGCATGGGCCCGCTCACCGACCACCGGGCCAAGCCGGCGCTGCCCTTCGCCGGTCTGTACCGGCTGATCGACTTCCCCCTCAGCAACTGCGCCAACAGCGGGATCACCGACGTGTGGGTCCTCCAGCAGTTCAAGCCCCATTCCCTGGAGGACCATCTGGCCAACGGCCGTCCGTGGGACCTCGACCGCTCGTTCGGCGGGCTCATGTTGCTGCCACCCTTCACCGGCGGGGAGGAGGAGGGTTTCGCCGAGGGCAACGCCGACGCCCTGTGGCGCCATCGCCGTCTCATCGGCGAGTTCGGCGCAGATGTCGTCCTCGTCCTGAGCGCCGACGCCGTGTACACCCTGGACTACCGCGACGTCGTCGACGCGCATCTCGAGCGGGACGCCGACGTGACCATGGTCACGTCGAAGGTCGACGAGGACGCCGCCCGGTTCGGCGTGGTCGAGGTCGGCCCCGATGGTCGAGTGACGTCGTTCGAGTACAAGCCCGACGACCCGAAGTCCGACGTGGTGACGATCGAGGTCTTCGCCTACCGGCCGTCAGCGTTGCTCGAGGCCCTGGAGGCGCTGGCCGGGGGCGAGGAGCCGTTGGAGGACTTCGGCGACGCGCTGCTGCCCCGTCTCGTCCACGGCGGCCGGGCGTACGCATTCCCGCTGAACGGCTACTGGCGCGACGTCGGCACCCCGGAGAGCTACTGGCAGGCTCACCAGGATCTGCTCGACGGCAACGGCCTCGACCTCGACGACCTCGACTGGCGCATCATGACCAGAGCGGGCCACCGCCCGCCGGCGCTGGTCGAGTCCGGGGCGACGGTGGTGCAGTCGCTCGTGTCGCCGGCGTGCCGGGTGGCGGGCGATGTCGTGCGGTCCGTGCTGTCGCCGGGCGTCGTGGTCGAGGCCGGCGCCGTGGTCGAGGACTCCGTGATCCTCCACGACGCCGTGATCCACGCCGGAGCGCGGGTCGAGCGGGCCGTCGTCGACGCCGGCGCCGAGGTGCCGGCTGGCCAGCACGTCCAGAGCACCGATCCGATGTCCCCGGTCACCCTTGCTTGAGGTATGCCCGGTCGAGCAGCCATCTACACCCGGCTGTCGAAAGACAGGGCCGAGGAACGCAGCCGCGAGGGCCAGGAAGCCGACTGTCGGACCCTCTGTCCCGACTTTTGACACCTGAGGGCCGGTTTTCGGACTATCCACAGGCCCGCAACGCTGTGACCTGGCTTTTTGTGCTGGGAGGCGGTCGAGAGCTTGAAAAGCGTAGGGACAACCCATCCCGCGCCTCTAGCCGCCACCGGCGTTCCAATTCCTGGCGTGTACGTGAAGACGACTCGGGTGCGTCGGGGGTAACCGGGTCAGGGAGAGTCGGGCCTTTGTGCTGGCGCTTTGATGCGCCGCTCGAATGTCCAGTGAGCGGACGCAGGGGGAACCCGCGAACCGCTTGGTCGTTTAGCGGCGGTTCGGTGGGCCCGTCACGGTGGAAGGGCCGGTACCGCCATCTGGGGCCTGACCGGCCCGGTCGACCACCGTGGTCGGCGGCGCGGCGCTACCTCCGCCCGCAGGCGGAGAGATTCCCCCTGGCGGACCAGGCAGGACGGAGATGAACGGCGCCGGGGGGCTGTAGCCGCCTTGATCGTCGGCACGGGGAGGCTGCACCGGGCCGGGGACCCCGGCGGGGATAGAGGC
>Ga0247719_1000073_pt1 | contig 68158 bp, 67 predicted proteins | sample 41E_DmetaG_FD_189046 | JGI IMG/M metagenome (GOLD analysis project Ga0247719, IMG submission 189046) | Soil microbial communities from hillslope of Landscape Evolution Observatory, University of Arizona, Oracle, AZ, United States - 4-1-E_D | ecosystem: Engineered > Artificial ecosystem >...
GCTTCGTCTCGACCGGCTCCTCGGCCACGACCACGGGTTCGTCGAGGACCATGGTGTCGCCGGAGGGGGCGGCCTCGGTCCGGGGTGCGGTGGCGGCCACCCGCTCCAGTTGCCGGCGGAGCTGGGCGCCCGAGAGCCGGGCCAGAGGGTCCTTGACCAGCAGGCCGTCCAGCACCGGGCCGAGGACGCCGGCCCGCTCGGTGGGACGGGGCGGGTCCTGCACGATGGAGGTCAGCGTCGGCAGGGGGGCACCCTTGTCGAACGGCGGCTGGCCCTCGACGGCGAAGTAGAGGGTGGCGCCGAGGGACCACAGGTCCGACGCCGGAACCGCTCCCTTGTTGGTGGCCTGCTCGGGTGCCATGTACGCCGGAGAGCCGGTGATGGCGCCGGAGGTGGTGACGGTGGGGTCGTCGAGGATGGCCGCCACTCCGAAGTCGCCCAGGCGGACCCGGCCCGACTCCGAGACCATGACGTTGCCGGGCTTCACGTCACGGTGCACGATGCCGTGCTGGTGGGCCGCTTCGAGGACAGCGAGCACTTCCAGGCCGATCCCGGCGGCCTCGGCCGGCGCCAGCGGGCCCCGCTCCTTTACCAGGTCGGACAGGTTGGGCGCCTCGACCAGCTCCATGACGATGACGGGGCTGCCGTCGTCGTCGATGACGTCGAACACGGTGACGGCGTTGGGGTGGTCCAGCCGGGCCGCGGCCCTGGCCTCCCTGAGCACCTTCTCCCGCACGCCGGCCCGTTCCTCGTCGTTGAGGATGGCGGGGATGTGGATCTCCTTGACCGCCACGTGGCGCTGCAGCAGCGTGTCGCACGCCCGCCACACCACGCCGAAACCGCCGCGGCCGACGCTCTCCAGCAGTTCGTAGCGGTCGGCGACGACCTGGTGGGCGAGCCTGTTCTGCGACACTGCCCTCAGGATTACCCCCGAGGGCGCCGGCCCATGCCGCCTCCACCCCGCTCTGTGAGGGCCGCTCGGGCCCGCTCGGGCCGCTCGGGCCCTCGCTAGGCGACGTTGAACCGGCGCTTGGCGCGGGGCTTGGCCGGCTCGGCGGCGGGCTTGAGGAGCACGTCCTCACCGATGACCCAGCCGTCACCGGCGTCCTCGTCGGTGAGGTGCTCGATGATGGCCTCACCCGCGGCCTCCGACAGGTTGCAGTGCCAGTAGGGCCGCGGGTCGTCGCGTCCGGCCGTCGACCGCAGGGCGGCCCACAGCACGTGGCCGACGAAGTCCTTGGGCACCAGACTCCCGTGGTCCCAGGCCGCGTGGCCGTCGAACACCAGGGGCACGGACCAGCTCGTCAGCCGCAGCGGCTCGCGGAAGCCGATGCCACCCTTGTTGTTCGGGCGGAACGGCACCCCCAGCCTGCGGGTGAGGTTCTCGGCCAGGTCCTCCAGACGAACTGTTTGAGTCGGCATGGTGTACATATCGACCGATCCCGCGAATTGCCTTAGGGAATCATCGGCGAGAGAAGTTGTTGAGGCTTGAACAACACGATCTCTTGCGAGGAGCACGCTGATGCCCGCCATCACCGTCGACGACATCCTGACCCTGCCCAAGCTGGCACCGGCCGACATGCAGAGCGCCATCCGCCCGGTCCGCTCGGTGACCACCGCCCCCACCGGCTACGAGGGCGAAGGCTTCCCTGTCCACCGGGCCTTCGCCGGCGTCCCCATGGCCGACCTCGACCCGTTCATCCACATGGACCAGATGGGCGAGGTCGACTACGCCCCCGGTGAGCCCAAGGGCACCTCGTGGCACCCGCACCGGGGCTTCGAGACCGTCACCTACATGATCGACGGTGTCATGGAGCACCAGGACTCCAACGGCGGCGGCGGCGTCATCACCGACGGCGACACCCAGTGGATGACCGCCGGCGGCGGCATCCTCCACATCGAGCGGCCGCCGGAGGCGCTCGTCATGAGCGGCGGGCTCTTCCACGGCCTCCAGCTGTGGGTCAACCTGCCGGCCAAGGACAAGATGATCCAGCCCCGCTACCAGGACATCCGGGGCTCGTCGGTGGCCCTGCTCAGCTCCCCCGACGGCGGCGCCCTGGTGCGGCTCATCGCCGGCGACCTCGGCGGCCACACCGGCCCGGGCTCGACCTACACGCCGATCACCATCGTCCACGCCACCATCCAGCCCGGCGCCGAGGTCGATCTGCCGTGGAGGGCGGGCTACAACGGCCTCCTCTACGTCCTGAGTGGCCTGGGCACGGTCGGCGCCGAGCGCCGGCCGGTGCGGTCGGGCCAGCTGGCCGTGCTCGGGGAGGGTGACACCATCCGGGTGGCAGGGCCCCGGGAGCAGGCTGGTGGTTCACCTGGACTCGACGTCTACGTCATGGGGGGGCGGCCCATCCGGGAGCCGGTGGCCCACTACGGGCCGTTCGTCATGAACACCAAGGCCCAGCTGATCAAGGCCTTCGAGGACTACCAGTCCGGGCGGCTGGGCTCCGTCCCGGTGGCGTAGCGGCGGAGACGGTCGGGCGCGTCGGGCGAGGTCAGCCCGATGGCGTCCAGGCCGGCGGCGTCGAGCGCCTTCCTGCCCTCGGCCGTCGGTGGGTGCGAAGTCAGCAGGAGGACCGGGGCGGGCAGGACCGATGCCCGCCCGATCGCCTGCCACACCTCGTCGGTGCGGGCCAGGCCGGCCCTGGTGACGGTGAGGGCGCCGCACACCTCGACGAACCACCGCCGGCCGTCCTCGCCCTCGACCACCAGGTCGACGGTGAGGCCCAGCTTCGGGAGCCGCTGCTTGCGGGCGACCATCGTGAACCCCGCCGCGGCCAACAGATCCTCGGCCACGCCGGCCGCCGCCTTCCCCCCGGGCGGCGGGCCGGCGGCCGGGACCGCCTCCTCACTCACCCGCCGGCGGGCCAGGTCCACATAGGCCGGGTCGGTGTCGTAGCCGCAGTAGCGCCGGCCCGTGCGGACGGCGGCGACGGCGGTGGAGCCGGCGCCCAGGAAGGGGTCGAGGACCAGATCGCCCCGGTAGGTGTACAGCTCGATCAGGCGCTGGGGCAGCTCGACGGGGAAAGGGGCGGGGTGGCCGACGCGGCGGGCGCTCTCGGGCGGCATGCGCCACACGTCGAGGGTGGACTCCAGGAACTCGTCGGTGCCCAGGGTGCTGTCGCCCCGGCGGGCCCGGTCGAACCGGCCCTTGCTGGCCACGATCACCCGCTCGCTCACGTCGCGCAGCACCGGGTTGGTGGCCCGGCGGAACGAGCCCCAGGCGCAGGAGCCGGAGGCGCCCTCGGCCTTGACCCACACGATCTCGCCCCGCAGCAGCAGCCCGAGGTCGTCCTGGAGGATGGCGACGACGTCGGCGGCCAGGCTGCGGTAGGGGCGCCGGCCCAGGTTGGCGACGTTGACGGCGATGCGGCCGCCGGGCTCGAGCACCCGCTTGCACTCGTCGAAGACGTCGCCGAGCATGGCGAGGTAGTCGAGGTAGGTGGCGGGCACGTGCCCTTCTCCGAGGGCGGCCTCGTACTCCTTGCCGGCGAAGTAGGGCGGCGAGGTGACGACCAGGGCGACGCTGGCCGGCTTGAGCTCGTCCATGGCCCGGGCGTCGCCGCAGATCAGCGGGGGGTCGGGGGTGAAGTCGGCGACCTCGCTGTCGGGGGAGATCTCCGGCGGCCGGAAGCGGGCGTAGAACTCCGTGGCGTCGTGGCCCTCCCGCTTTCCCACTCCGAAGCGCGAGGTCGACGTCCCCATCGCCGGAAAGCTAGATCGGCAGCAGGCCGGTTTCTGTGATGCGGGTCCGGAGTTCGGCGGCGGTGCCCTCGGCGGTGATGCGGCCCCGCTCCATGACGTAGCCGCGGTCCGCGGTGGCCAGGGCGAGGGGCAGGTGCTGTTCGACCATGAGCACGCCGGCGCCCTCCTCGGCGATCTGGCGCACGGTCAGCAGGAGGCCCTCGACGATCTGGGGGGCGAGGCCCAGGCTGAGCTCGTCGAGGAGGAGGAGCTTGGGCCTGGCGGCCAGGGCCATGGCGAGGGCCAGCAAGCGCTGCTCCCCGCCGGACAGGACGGTGGCCGGCCGGTCCAGCAGGGGCCGCAGCGCCGGCAGCCGGTCGGCGTCACCTCTGACCAGGCGGAGGTGTTCGGCGACGGTGAGGCCGGCGAAGGGCGTCTGGCCCTGGCGGAGGCAGGCCATGCCGAGGCGGGCGAGGCGGTGGGGCTTCGTGGTCGTGCTCCCGAGGACGGTCACCGCCCCGCCCATGCGGGGGAGCACGCCGGCGAGGGCCTGCAGGGACGTCGTCTTGCCGGCGCCATTGAGGCCGAGCAGGGCGACGACCTCGCCGGCCGTCACCGTGAGGTCCACCCCGTGGACGACGGGGACGCCGGCGTAGCCGGCGGTCAGGCCGCGGGCATCGAGCACGGTGGCGCCACCGGTTGCCGGTGCCGGCGGCGGCGGGGCCGGATCGCCCCGGCCCAGGTAGGCGGCGACCACCTCGGGGTCGGCCCGGACCTCCGCCGGCGGGCCCTCGGCGATCACCCGGCCGGCGTCGAGGACGGTGACCCGGTCGCAGACGTCGAGGACGAGACGCATGTCGTGGTCGACGAGGAGGACCGCGGTGCCGGCGCCGGCCAGCTCACGCAGACGGCGGGCCAGGCCGGCACGGCCGGCGTCGTCGAGGCCGGCGGCGGGCTCGTCGAGGAGGAGGACGGGCCGGACGCCCCGGGCCACGGCCCGGTCGAGGGCCAGGGCGGAGCGCTCGGCGTGGCTCAGCCGGGAGGGCAGGCGGTCGTCGTCGGGGCCGGCCCCGCCGGCGACGAGAAGGTTCTCGGCCACGGTCAGGTCCTCGAACAGCTCCTGGGCCTGGAAGGTCCGGGCCAGCCCCAGCCGGGCCCTGCGGTGGGGGGCGAGGTGCTCGATGCGCGCCCCGCCCAGCGTGATCTCACCGGCCGTCGCCGGCACCAGCCCGGAGATGGCCTCCAGGGCGGTGGTCTTGCCGGCGCCGTTGGGGCCGATCAGTCCGGTGATCGTTCCCGGTGCCAGGTCGAGGTCGAGGCCGGCGACGACCTCCGTCGTCCCGAACCGGACCCGGAGTCCGCGCACGGCGAGCGTCACCGGCCCACCACCTTCCGGTGGCGCCCCGCTGAATGTCGCATGGACCGGCCTCCCGGGCCGGTCACCGGCCCACCACCTTCCGGTGGCGCCCCGCTGAATGTCGCATGGACCGGCCTCCCGGGCCGGTCACCGGCCCACCACCTTCCGGTGGCGCCCCGCTGAATGTCGCATGGACCGGCCTCCCGGGCCGGTCACCGGCGCCCCCATCCGGTGACGCCGCCCGGAGCGAGGACGGTGACCACCATGAGGCCCAGGCCACTGGCCAGCAGCTGGTAGCGGCCCAGGTCGAGCAGGGTGAACGCCGCCCCGCTGGGCACCAGCAGCCCGGCGACGACGGCGCCGGCGATGCCGGCGACGCCGCCCAGGTACGCCACGGCCAGGTAGGCCAGCGACACGAAGACGCCGAACGAGCCGAAGGAGAGCTGTCCCTGCTGGTAGCCGAGCAGGGCGCCGGCCAGGCCGGCGAGGAACGCCGACAGGGCGAAGGCGCCGAGGCGGGTGCGGGCGACGTCGATCCCCAGGGCGGCGGCGGCTCGTTCGTTGGCCCGCACGGCCAGGAGACGGCGGCCGGCGCCGGCGGTCCGCAGCCGGGCCAGGCCGACGGCGGTGACGACCAGCACCGCCAGCACGAGGAGCCCGAACGCCGGCTCTGCCGGGTCGAGGCCCGCCGGCGCCGGCACCCTCGAGCCACCGAAGCCGCCCGTCAGCGCCGGCCGCTTGAACACCGCCTCCTCGACCACGACCGCGCCGGCCAGGGTGACCACCGCCAGGCTCACCCCCCGGGCCCGCAGCGCCGGCAGCCCGACGAGGAGGCCGGCGGCAGCGGCGAGCGATGCGGCCAGCAAAGGGGCGACGGGGAACGGCACCCCCACCTCCGTCGCCAGCCGGCTGAGCGAGAACCCGGCCACGCCGGCGAACGCCATCTGGGCCAGGGAGATCTGCCCCGACCACCCGGTCAGGACCACGATCGACAGGCACACCAGCATCCCGATCAGCGAGGTGACCACCGCCATCCGGTCCTGGCCGCTGAAGCCGGCCACCGCGGCGACGCCCACCACGGTGCCGGCCACCGCCCACCCGGCCACCCGCCGGGGGCGAGGGGCGACGGGCAGCCGCCGGCCGGCGCCGGCGCCGTCTCCCCGGGCCAGCCGCCCGCCGGCGCCGACCGCCAGGGCAGCCACGATCACCAGCAGCGGCACCGCCTCCCGCACGCCGGAGCGGGGAATCCACGACCAGTTGTCCTGGGCGAGCAGCAACACGGACTGCGCCATGCCGAGGGCGAGCCCGGCGGCCACCGTCGCCCCGAAGGACAGGAGCCGGCCGACGAGGGCGGCGGCCAGCGCGGGCACGACGAGCAGGGTGGTCGTCGCCGGGTCGAGGCCGGTGACCGGCGCCACCAGGATGCCGCCGGCGCCGGCCAGCACGCTGGCCGCCACCCAGTTGGTCGCGGCCAGCACGTCCGGCGACAAGCCCAGCAGGGCCACGCCGGTGACGTCGTCGGATGCGGCCCGGCTGGCCAGGCCGAAGCGGGTGAACCGGTAGACGGCCCACAGCGCCACGCCGGCGGCGATCACGATCACGGCCAGCAGCAGCCGGTCACGAGGCACCTCGGCCCCGAGAACCGCCACCGGCTCGGCGGGCAGGATCGCCGGCACCGGCCGCCCGCCGCCGCCGAAGCGCAACACGATGAGCGCCTGCAGGGTGGCCATCAGGCCCACCGACGCCACCAGCCCGGCTAGGGCCGGCGCCGCCCGCAGCGGCCGGAAGACCAGCACGTAGGCGACCAGCCCGATGGCGGCGGCCACACCGAGGCTCAGCACGAACGCCGGCACGAACGGGACCCCGTCGCCCAGGCTTACCCGCCCGATCGGGAAGACGAGATCGCCCGCGGCCCGCAGCTCGACGAACACGTAGGCCACGTACGCCGCCACCGCCCCGTGAGCCACGTGGACCACACCGGAGACCCGGTGCACCAGGACCAGCCCCAGCCCTAGGCCGGCGTAGACGGCGCCGGCCCCCAAACCGAGCAGCAGGAACACGATGGTCCGGTCGATCCGCCGATTCTGGCTGCACTTGACCACCGCCGGCGCGGGTTAGTGCAACCAGAACGGGGAAAGGCGGGCAGAATGGCGGCGTGAAGCGCGTCGCTCTGGTGCTGATCGCCGGTCTCCTGGCGGTGGCGTGCAGCAGCGGCGGCGACGGCGGGAAGGCCGACAACGCCATCGTCCTGGGCATGATCAACCAGGAGGACGCTCCGATCGGGTCCTTCCCCGAGGCCCGCGAGGCGGCCCAAGCTGCCGTCGCCCACGTCAACGAGGATTTCGGCGGGGTGAACGGTCGTCCCCTCCGCCTGGAGGTGTGCCGCACCAACGGATCGCCCGAGTCCTCGGCCGCGTGCGCCAACTCGTTGCTGGAGAAGAAGCCGGTGGCGGTGCTCGGCGGGGTCGATCTCGGTGCCGCCGCCTCGCTGCCGGTGCTCGAGAAGGCGGGCATCCCCTACATCGGCGGCACGCCGGCGCTGGGGGAGGAGCTCACGTCGGGCGCGGCGTGGATGCTGGCCGGTGGGGTGGTCGGCGACCTGCTCGGCATGGCCGACTACGCCCTCAACACCCTCAAGGTCAAGCGGGTGGGCGCCCTCTACGTCGACCTGCCCGGCGTGCTGACCACCGTCATCGCCGCCGCGGAGATCGTCCTGCGCAGCAAGGGCGTCACCGACGTGAAGCTGGTGGCGGCCAGCGCCGATGCCGCCGACTTCGCCCCGGCCCTCAAGGCGGCTACCGCCGGCAATCCCGACGCTGTCCTCGTCCTCTTCCCGGCCCAGACGTGCGCCCGGATCATGTCCGCGGCCCGATCGCTCCGGGTGACGTCCCGCCTCTTCTACACCAGCGCCTGTGCCTCCCAAGCGGTGGTGGAGGCCGCGGGGCCGGCGGCCGAGAACGCCTACTTCGCCAGCGGCTACCTCCCCTTCGACGACCCCTCGCCGGAGGTGGCGACGTGGAAGGCGGAGGCCAAGGTCTCCAAGCCCACTGCGCTGTCCCAGGCCGGCTTCGCCGTGGCCATGAACGTGTACAGCCTCCTCCAGGGCGGTGCCGACACGCCGGCGGCCCTGATCACCGAGCTACGGGCGACCCAGCAGCGGCCCGGGTACATGGCCCACCCCTACACCTGCGACCGCAGGCAGGTGCCCCTGCTCTCCGCCGTCTGCAACTCCAACGTGCGCCTCCTCCAGTACAAGGACGGCCGGTTCAACGATCTCACCGGCTCCTGGGTGAACGGCTCGGGGCTGGTGACGCTCTTCGGCTAGAGGCCACCCTCCAACCGGCGGACCCGGGCTTCGAGGTCGGCCACCTGCTGGCGCAGAAGTGCGACCTCGGCCTCGAGACCGATGGCGCCGGCGATGCGGCGCTGGATGCGGGGTGACCGGGCCGCCCGCTCGACCACCGCCTCCAGCGGCACCAGGCGTTGGACGCCGTGGGGCCCGTCGACCAGGCGGGACGGGACCTGGCCCGTGCGGTACCACGATCGCAGGGCCGAGTTGGACACGCCGGCCCGCCGCTCGGCCTCGGCCAGCGTGACCCACGTGACCTCCGGCTCGTTGGCCCACGCTTCGAGGGCCTTGTCCCAGTCCAGCTCGTCGCTCACGCCCACACCATATCTCAAACAGGGGTTGAAGCACGGTATTGACAGGGGCGCGACACTGCGAGCCATGTTCGAACGTTTCACCGATCGAGCTCGGCGGGTGGTGGTGCTGGCCCAGGAGGAAGCAAGGCTCCTGAACCACAACTACATCGGGACCGAGCACATCCTGCTGGGGCTCATCCACGAGGCGGAAGGGGTGGCGGCCAAGGCACTGGAGCGGCTCGGCATCTCCCTCGATGCGGTGCGCGAACGGGTCCAGGGCATCATCGGCGAGGGCGGCGGCGCCCCCAGCGGCCACATCCCGTTCACCCCCCGGGCCAAGAAGGTGCTCGAGCTGTCGCTACGGGAGGCGCTGCAGCTCGGGCACAACTACATCGGCACCGAGCACGTCCTCCTGGGGCTCATCCGGGAGGGCGAAGGGGTGGGGGCCCAGGTCCTGATGACCCTGGGCGCCGACCTGTCGAGCGTGCGCCAGGAGGTCATCAACCTGCTCGGTGGCTTCAAGGGCGTCAAACCGATGATGCACATGCGCCCCCGGACGGGGATGACGCCGGCGGCGGCCAAGGCTGACGTCGAGGCCCGCCGGTTGGCCCGTGGCAGCCCGGTCGGGTCCCACCACCTCCTGATGGCGCTGCTCCAGCAGCACGACAGCATCGCGGCCAAGGCGCTCGAGGGGCTGGGCGTGACTGCCGAGTCGCTGCAGCAGCGGGTCGCCGAGATCGAGCCCGCGGGCACGTCGGACGAGACGCCCGAGGAGGCCGGCGCCCGGCGGGTGGGGCTGCGGGTGGAGGGCAAGCTGGTGATGCTGGAGATCGACGACCCGGAGCTGGCGGAGTCGCTGGAGAAGGCCATGACCGGGCGCAAGGTGCGCATCATCCGGGGCACCGATCCGGAGGCCGAGGAGGCCGGGTTCCCCAACCTGTGGTCGGCGGTCTCCCGCAGCATCGAGGACCTGACCCGCCGGGTCAAGGTGACCGCCCAGCGGCAGGTCAGCGCCGTGGCCCCGAGCATCACCGCCTCCTGGCGGCCGCCGGCCCTGCGGGAGATGGCGCAGGCGGCGAGCTACTGGATCGTGAACCAGCCCGGAGACCGGGCCGGGACTCTGGAGGTCGGTCCTGGTACCGACAGGGAGCGAGTGCGGGCCTGGATGCTGGACTGGTTGCGGCAGCACCGGACCACCCTCGCCGTCCCGGGCGGCGTAGTGGAGGAGACCGGCGCCGCCGTGCTGTGGCTCGGCGTCAATGCCGCCGATGACGGGTTCACCGTCACCGGATTCGGCTTCGGCCCCGGCGGGCCGCCGGGGTCCGAGCCGGTACCCCTCGAAGCCCTCGTCGACGCCGCCATCGCCGACCTGTCGGCGGCGGCTTAGCGCCGGCGGTGCGGATGACGTGGGCTTCTCCGGCCTCTGGGGCCCCGCAATACCGCGTTAACCGGTGACACATTCCGGGGTCAGGACCCCGGAATGTGTCACCGGTTGGTTCCACGGGATTCATAGACGCCTAGGCTCGGGACGTTGACTGAGCCGTGGGGGCTGCTGGTCCGCCGGGGTGGCGACGCCCTGGTGCAGGGGCGCCTGCGGGAGGCCGAGCGCCTGGCCGGCCAGGCGCTGGAGCTGCGGCCCGGCGAGCCGGCGCCGGCCCTGTTGGCCGTGGCCGCCTGTCGGGAGCAGGGGCGGGCGGCGGAGGTCGAGGTGCTGCTGCGCCGGGTGCTCACCGAGCGCCCTGAAGTGGTCGAGGGGCAGGCCCTGCTCGGCGCCCTGCTCGTCGACCTGGGCCGCGACGGTGAGGCCCGGCGCCAGCTGGACCTGCTCGACCTGCACCCCGCCGGCCTCTCGCCGGCGGTCGCCGCCCTGGCCGCCGAGGCCGCCGCCGGCCTCCACTCGGTTGGGCACGCCGAGGCGCTGGTGGCGCCGCTGGGTTCCCACGCCCCGGCCCCCGCCGGCTGGCACGGGTCGTTGTCGCGCCACCTGGGCCTGGTGTGCCACGTGCTCGGCCGCTGGGACGAGGCCGAGGCCCACCTCGGCGCCGCCCTGGAGGCCAACGCCGCCGCCGGCGCACCGGTGCTCCTCGCCCACACCCGCCGGCACTACGCCGCCCTGCTCAGGGCCCGGTGCGACCCGGGCGACTGGGAGCGGGCGACCGACCTGCTGTCGGCGGCGGCCGACGTGTACCGCCGGCTGGACATCGGGCCACGGGCCGACGAGGCGGAGGCGGTGCTGCGACGCTCCCAGGACCCCCTCGGCGGCGCGGCGGTCAACGTGTTCCGAAGGGCCGGCGCCGGCTGGGCGCTGGCCTTCGACGGCCAGGTGGCCGAGGTGGCCGGCGGCCCCGGCCTGGGTCACATCGCCGAGCTGCTGGCCGGCGCCGGCCGGCCGGCGCATGTGGTCGACCTGGTCGAGGCCGGCGCCGACCTGGACATCGAGTACCGCCGACGCCTGGCCGAGCTGGCCGGCCGGGCCGCGGCCGCCGCCGATCCGCTGGTCGCCGCGGTGGCCCGGGCCGAGGCCGACGTGCTGTGCGCCGAGCTCCCAGCGGGACACGATGATGCCGGAGACCGGGCCCGCCGCCTCGCCGCCCTCCGCATCCGGGTCGCCATCGACGATGTCGAGGTGGTCCTGCCCTCCCTCGCCCATCACTTGCGCCGCAGCATCCGGACGGGGACGTTCTGCCACTACGAGCCCGACGGCCCGGCCCGGTGGGAAACCGGCCCGCGCTGAAACCGGCCTGCGGCGAGGCGATGATGTCCGGGTGACGAACGTCGAACTCGAACACCGCAGCCCGAAGACGAGCCGCCGCCCGCTGGCCATCATCGCCATCGTCGCCGCCCTGGCGGTGGCCGCCGTCGCCGCCCTCTACCTCAGCTTCTTCAACGAGGACTCCCCGGACCGCCTGGCCCTGAGCGACGAGCCGACCCCCACGACCGCCGCCGGCCCTGCAGGCACCACCGCGGCCACCGTGGCCGCCGGCAGCACCCAGCTGGCAGGCACGTGGCGGGTGGCGGAGGGCTCGACCGCCGGCTACCGGGTCCGGGAGAAGCTGGCCGCCCTCCCCGCCAAGAGCGACGCCGTCGGTCGCACGCCGGCGGTCACCGGCACGGTGAGGGTCGACGGTTCCGGAACCGCGCTGACGGCCACCGAGGCCCGCTTCGAGGCCGACCTGACCAAGCTCACCAGCGACGAGAGCCGCCGGGACAACCGCATCCGTACCGACGGCCTGCAGACCAATCAGTTCCCCACCGCCACCTTCGTCTCGACCCGGCCCATCCCCCTGCCGGCGGAGACGGCCTCGGGGCAGGCGGTCAAGGCCTCCGCCGAGGGCGATCTCACCATCCACGGCGTGACCAAGCGGGTCACCATCCCTCTCGACGTGCGCGTCACCGGCGACAAAGGCGAGCTGGTCGGCTCGCTCGGCTTCCCGATGAGCGACTTCAACATCACCCCGCCGAGCATCGGTGGCTTCGTCACCGTCGACCCCGACGCCACGCTCGAGTTCAAGCTGGTGCTGGAAAAGGCGTAACCGGCCCCAACTAGGGCATTCTTGGGCCGGATGACCCTCCGCCCCGAGGAAGTCGCTGGGCACGAGCTCGACGCGCCGCGCTGGCTCGACGCGTTGCGCCGGGCGGCGGAGGAGGCCGGGAGGGCGGCGAGCCTGGAGGCGACGGCCACCGCGGTGGTCGAAGTGGTGTGCGCCGCCGCCCGCTGGCCGGTGGGGCGGCTCCTGACCGTCGCCGGCGGCCGAGTGGTGGCCACCGGGGTCTGCCACATCGACGACCCGGTGCGGTTCGCACCTCTCCTCGACGTCGGCGCCGCCGGCCCCATGGCGGAGCGGGCCGTCGCCCTGGGCGAGCCGGTGTGGACCGACGACCCGACCGAGATGGGCGCCGTGGGCGCCGAGGCGTCACGGACGGGTCTGCGGGCGGCGGTGGCCGTGCCGGTGCGTGACGGGAACGGGGTCGCCGCCGTGATCGAGTTCTTCGGCGAGAGCCCGGAGCGGCCGCCGGCCGCCGTGCTGGCCATGGCGGCGGCCGCCGTGGGGCAGCTCGGCCGGGTGATCGAGAGGGCCCGGGCCGTGGCCGCCGCCGGCGAGGCCGCCCTCCTCACCGAGGTGGCCCACGACGCCTACGTCGCCGTGGATGGCCAAGGCCGGGTGCTCGAGTGGAACCCCGAGGCCGAGGCCCTCTTCGGCTGGGCGCGCGCCGAGGTCCTCGGGCGCCCACTCGCCGACGTGGTCGTACCGCCCCGCTACCGTGAGCTCTACGACCGGCACCTGACCGCGCTCGTCCGGGGCGAGGAGGGTTCGGCGGCCGTCATGCACCCCCGGCGGGAGCTGGTCGCCCTCAACCGCTCGGGGGCCGAGCTCCCCGTCCAGGTCACGGTGTGGGTCAGCGGTGGCGACGGTCCCCGGCGGATCTGCGCCTTCGTGCGCGACCTCAGCGAGCGCAAGCGCTTCGAGGGACAGCTGGCCAGCCAGGCCCTCCACGACCGCCTGACCGGGCTGCCCAACCGGGTGCTCTTGCGGGACCGCGTCGAGCATGCGCTGGCTCGCGCCGGCCGGCGCGGGGCGTCGGTCGCCCTCCTCATCGCCGACATCGACCGGTTCAAGGTCTTCAACGAGAGCCTGGGTCACGACGGTGGCGACCGGCTGCTCGTGGCGGTGGCCGAGCGGCTCACCGAGCTGCTCCGCCCCGGCGACACCGTCGCCCGCATGGGGGGCGACGAGTTCGCCCTGCTGTGCGAGGACATCGGGGGCTACCACGAGGCCGCCGGCATCGCCTCCCGGGTGGTCGGCGCGTTCGACAAGCCCTTCCACGTCCAGGGCAACGACCTGTCGCTCACGGCCAGCGTGGGGGTGGCGGTGGGGGCCCTGGCCGGGCCGGCGCCCGAGTTGCTCCTGCGGGACGCCGACGTGGCCATGTACCGGGCCAAGGACGGCGGACGGGACCGCTACGAGGTCTTCGACGAGACCATGCTGGCCGACGCCACCGAGCGCCTGTCGGTGGAGAACGACCTGCGCCGGGGGATCGCCCAGGGCCAGCTGCGGCTCTACTACCAGCCCATCGTCCACCTCGACACCGGCGCCGTCGCCGGCTTCGAGGCCCTCGTCCGCTGGCAGCATCCGGTGCGGGGCCTGCTTCCCCCGCTCGAGTTCATCCCCACCGCCGAGCAGACCGGGCTCATCGTGCCCCTCGGGCGTTACGTGCTCGCCGAGGCCTGCCGGCAGGCGGCGGCGTGGACGGCCGCCAAGCCCTCCGGTGAGCGGCTGCGCATCAGCGTCAACGTCTCGGCCAAGCAGCTGGTGCAGCCGGGGTGGTCCGACGAGGTGGCCCAGGTGCTGGCCGAGTCCGGCCTCGCCCCCCGCCAGCTCGTCCTGGAGATCACCGAGAGCGTGCTCATGGACGACGCCGATGCCACCGCCGTGCGGCTCGAGGAGCTACGCCGGCTCGGGGTGCGCATCGCCATCGACGACTTCGGCACCGGCTACTCGTCGCTCGGCTACCTGCGCCGGCTGCCGGTCGACATCCTCAAGATCGACAAGTCCTTCATCGACGGGGTGGCCGAGGGCCCGCACGAGTCGGCCCTGGCCCGGGCCGTGGTCAAGCTGGCGTCCACCCTGCGGCTGGAGGCGGTGGCCGAGGGCATCAGCAGCCGCAAGCAGCTCCTCCAGCTGCGCCGGCTGCGCTGCCCGTACGGGCAGGGTTTCTACTTCTCCCGCCCCGAGCCGCCGGACGCCATCCCCCACCTGCTGGACATCGGCGTGCTGGAAGGGGTCGAGCCCGGGGACTGACCTCCCGTTCTGGTTGCACTTGACCCCCGTATGCGCGGTCAAACGCAACCAGAACGGCCCCTACAGGTGCTCGGCGGCGGCCTTCTGCACGCCGGCGGTGATGACGTCCCAGTCCGCGCCCGGCTTGCGGGTGATGGTGACGAAGGTGTTCACGCCGAAGAGCGACTGGACGCCCTCCACGCTGAACAGGGCCTCGGCGAAGGGGTTGCCGGCGGCGGCCTCGGCGTTGGCCACGTTCATGGTGGCCGGCAGTTTGACGTCGAGGTCGTACTTCATCGCGTTCGGGTTGGGCGTGGGAGAGGGGGTGGCAGTGGCCATGAACGGGCATGCTAGGCGTTGCATGGACACGACGACCCGATTCAGCGAGCTCGTCCAGGGGCCTCCCGACCGGCTGGCCCTCGACGAGGCCGCGCTGCTCATCGCCGCCCACGCCCGGCCGGGCCTCGACGTGGCCGCCGAGCTGAAGCTGCTGGACAAGCTGGCCGCCGGCATCCCCGCCGGCGACCTCCACGAGTGGCGCCGGCACCTGTTCGTGGACCTGGGCTTCTCCGGCAACGTCGCCCGCTACTCCGACCCGTCGAACTCCTTCCTCGACCAGGTGGTGCGCCGGCGCCGTGGCCTGCCGATCACCCTCTCGGTGCTGGGCATGGAGGTGGGCCGGCGGGTCGGCCTGCGGCTGGAGGGCGTGGGCCTGCCCGGCCACTTCCTGCTGCGCCACAGCCCCGACTGCTACCTCGACCCCTTCGACGGCGGGCGCGAGCTGGACCGCAACGGCTGCGTCGAGCGCTTCCGGGTGGTCAACGGCCCCCGTGCGCCGTTCCTGCCCTCCTATCTCGACCCCGTGGGGCCGCCGGCCATCCTCGCTCGCATGCTGAACAACCTCAAGGCCGTCTACGCCGGCCGGGGCGACATCGCCGCCCTGTCGTGGGTGTTCGACCTGCGCAACGCCCTGCCGCACACGTCGGCCCTCGAACGGCGGGAGTGGGCCCAGGTCCTGGGCCTCACCGGCCGGTTCCTGGAGGCGGCTCAGCAGCTGGAGACCCTGGTCGAGGACCTTCCCGACCACGAGGAGTCACTGCTGGCGGAGGCGAAGGCCATGCGGGCCCGGCTCAACTGAGGGGCTGCTGCAAGCGAGCGTCAAGCGTCCTGCCAGCGCCATGGCCGATACCTGAGGTGTAACACCGCCACAGGAGGCTCTCAATGCGCATCGGCATCAGCGTCGCCCAATGCGACCGGCTCGCCCGGCCGGCCGCCGTCACCGCCGCGGTCACTGCCGCCGAGCAGCTCGGGTACTCCTCGGTCTGGGTGTGCGACTCGGCCCTCGATCCCGCCGGCGTGCTCTCGGCGGCCGCCGCCGTCACCAGCCGGGTCAGGCTGGGGGCCGCCATCCTCGTGGGCGAGCGGGAGGACCCGGCCTCCCTCGGCCGCGCCCTCGAGACGGTCGACGTGCTGAGCGAGGGCCGGCTGACCGTGGCCATAGGGGTTCGCCCGGATGTGGCCGAGGGTGCCCTGGACCCGGTGCTCGACGTCTTGGCCCGGGGCCGGGCGCCCGTGCTGCTCGACGGCCTCAGCGCCGGCGTGCTCGAGCGGGCCGCCCGCCGGGCCGCCGGTTGGAGCCCCACCGGCGTCTCCGTCGACGACCTGCCCCCCATGTGGACCGAGGTCCGGCGCCTGGCGGTGGCCGCGGGCCGGGATCCCGAGGATCCTCTCCTGGTGGTGCGGGCCGGGATCGACCTCAGGGCGGCGCCGGCGGGCGCGGGCCGGGCCAGCTACCAGGGCGACGCCGAGCAGGTGGCCGGCGACGTCCACGCCACCCACCGCATCGGCGCCGATGAGGTCGTCCTCCACCTGGCCGGCGACCTCAGCCTCGACGAGGCCCTCGACGGCTACGCCCGCATCGCCGAGGCCGCAGAACTGCGGGCCGCGGCTCAGATGACGTAGCCGAGGCGCTCGGCGGTGGCTCGGACCCGGGCCGCCATCCCCATCCCTCCTTGGGCGCTGGCCACGTCCACCGCCTCGGCCAACGTTTTCCCGACCTCCGCCGGGTCGTCGCCTCGGGCGTGGCGGAGCACGGCATCGGCCAGAACGAGGGTGGGCTCGGCGTGGCGCTCCTGGTAGGCGTCCAGCTCGCCTCGGGCCTCCTGCAGGGACGTGGTCGCCTCGTCGAGTCGGCCGGCTTCGGCCAGGGCCATGGCCCGGCTGGCCAGCAGGGTGACCCCGTCGGTCCGCAGCCCCATGGCCGTGTAATGGGCCCACGCCTCCTCCAGCAGCGGCAGGCCCTCGTCGAGGTTGCCCTGCAGGGCCAGGGCGGCGCCGAGGTAGCAGCGGCCGGCCGAGCCCCAGAAGGCGCACATCTCCTCGGGGTCGGCGGCCAGGCCCCGCCGGGCGGCCCGCTCGGCCCTGGCCAGGTCGCCGGTCGACAGCGCCCCCGACGCGGCGACGTTCATGACCGCCAGCTCCCAGTACCGGTCATCCCGCAGCCGGCGGACGAGCTCGTCGTAGTGGGCCTCGGCGTCATCCAGGTCACCCAGGAGGTCGTGGAGGTACACGGAGAAGGGGAGGGACAGCCGCAGCTGGTCGAGGTTGAACAGCACGTCGTCCATGGTCTCCGGCGGCACGGCGTGAGCGGCCGCCCGGGCCGCGTCGAGGTGGTGGGACGACGCCCGCAGGTCACCGTGGTGCCAGCGGCTGATGCCGTAGGCAGTGTGCCCGAGCACCGGCGCCACCGGGACCTCGGTGAGCTCGGCCAGCTCGAGCAGGCCTCGGCGATGGGATCGCCCTCGTCGAACCGGCAGGCCACGTCGACGCCGGCCCACTCGGCCCACAGCAGGTTGACCAGTTCCGGCGCCCGGTCCAACTGCTCGGCCAGGTGCTTGCGCGGGCCAGCAGGGGCGAGCCGATGAGGGCGGCGTACCCGTGGTGGGCGCCGATGACCGAGACCAGAAAGGCGACCGACCGCAGCTCGGCCTCCATCGCCGCCGGGTCGCCACCGACGCTGCGCCGGAGCTGCACCGCCCGCTGCAACAGGTCCTGGGCCGTGGTGCAGGCCAGGCGTCGCACGGCCACCCCCGCCGCCCGCTCCAAGGCCCCGGCGGCGCGGGCCGCCACGCCGATGGGCCCGGCCTGCCACAGGTGCTCGGCCAGGATCCCGGCGTTGTCGTGGACGTCGTCGAGGGCGTCGGCGACCCGCAGGTCAGCCGGGCCCGGCGCAGCTGGAGATGTCGTCGACCACCACCTCCCGCACCAGGGCGTGGGCGAAGCGGTGGGCGCCGGGCTGGTCGGGCACGGTCAAGAGCAGCCGGTGGAGCATGGCCGGCTCGACGGTCGTCGAGCCAGGCCTCGAGGCCCGAGCCGGCGGCCGCGGCCAGCAGGCCCAGGTCGACGTCGCGGCCGATGACCGCCGCGACCCGGAGGAGCTCGACCGCTCGCTCTGCGCCCCACCTCCAGCTCCCGCACGGTGCCGACGATCAGGACCGGGGCGTCGGCCAGCCGGCCGACCACGGACGTGAGCAGCTCCAGTGACTCCACGTCGGCCCACTGGAGGTCGTCGAGGACAAGGACGACGGGCCGGGCGGCGGCGCTGCGGGCCAGGAGGTCGGCCACCGCCTCGACCAGGGCGAAACGGGCCACCTGGACCGCGGTGGCCTCGCCGCCGGGGACCGCCGCCGGCGACAGCAGGTGGGCGTTGACCACCTCGGCCAGCTCGCCCACCACCGCGGCGTGGCGGCCGAGCGCCAGCTCGGCGCCGATGCGGTCCTCGGTGGCCGCCAGACGGCGGTCCTCCAGCCGGGCCACCGACCCGACGGCGAAGTCCCGGTCGCGGTACTCCGCCAGCGCCGGCCCCCGCCACAGCGCATCGGCGGCCAGCAGCACGTTGCGCTCCTCGCCGGCCCGGCCGGCGCCGAGCAGGGCGCGCCCCTCGTCGGCCAAGGCCTCGAACCGGCGAAAGTCGACGTCGCCGGCTTCCACCGCCAGCCTGTACCCGGGCGGCTCCCACACGAGCACCCGCGCCTCGGTGCCTCGCGCCCGGTCCGGCTCCAGCTCACGGCGCAGCCGCGAGATGTAGCTCTGCAGCGTGCCCGGCGCGGAGGCGGGCGGGTCCTCACCCCAGAGGATGTCGACCAGCGCCTCGGCGGTCACCACCCGGCCGCCGGCGGCGAGGAGCACGGCCAGCAACGGTCCGGGACTGGTTGCCGCCCAACTCGAGGGGCCGGCCGGCGCCGTCGAACACCGCCAGTGAACCGAGGAGGCCGAACCGCATGGCCTGCAAAGTGTGGCACGGGCCTCTGCCGTGGCACGTACCTTGGGAGGCGATGGTGGACTACCGGCTGCTGGGGCCGCTGGAGGTCGTCGACGGCGACGGCCGGCGGGTCGACATCGGCGGTCGCCAGCCCCGGATCCTGCTCGCCGTCCTGCTCGTCGCGGGTGGCCGGAGAGTCACCGTCGACGCCTTGGCCGACGCCATCTGGAGCGGGGAGCCGCCGGCGTCGGCCACCGGCACGGTGCAGAGCTACGTGTCCCGCCTGCGCCGGCGGCTGGGGCCCCGGCACCTCACCTGGGACGAGGCCGGCTACCAGCTCCAGGTGGCCGCCGGCCAGGTCGACGCCCGGCGGTTCGAGGCCCTGGCCGAGGAGGGCCGGGCACTCCTGGCCGCCGGGCGGGCGGAGGAGGCCCGTGCGGTCCTCGCCGACGCCGAGGCCCTGTGGCGGGGGCCGGCGCTGGCCGACTTCGCCCACCTCGAGTTCGCCATGGGGCCGGCGGCCCGGCTGGAGCAGCGCCGGCTGGCCGCCATCGAGGATCGCCTGGGCGCAGACCTGGCCCTGGGCCGACATGCCGCGGCCATCGGTGAGCTGGCCGAGCTCGTCGGGGCCAACCCGCTGCGCGAGGGGTTGCAGGTCCAACTGGCCCTCGCCCTGTACCGGTCCGGGCGCCAGGCCGAGGCCCTTCGGGCCCTGGCCGGCGCCGGCCGCACCCTCCGCGAGGAGCTGGGCATCGAGCCCAGCCGCCAGCTGCAGGACCTGGAGGCGGCCATCCTGGCCCACGACCCGTCGCTCGACGCACCCGTCGCCGTGGGGCAACGTGCCGCCCCGCCACCGCCGGTCGCCCCCGAGCGCCGGCCCGGGCCGGCGCTCATCGGCCGCGACCACGAGCTCGCCGCCCTCGTCGCCGCCCTCGACGAGTCCGCCGATGACGCCCGCTTCGTCGTGATCGAGGGTGAGCCGGGCATCGGCAAGACGCGCTTGGCCGACGAGCTGCGCGCCGTGGCCGACTCCCGGGGCGCGATGGCGGTGTGGGGCCGCAGCGACGAGGGTGGGGCGGCGCCGGCGCTGTGGCCGTGGCTGCCGCCGCTGCGGACCATCGCCGCCGCCGCCGCGGTGGCGCCGGCCGTCACCCAGCTGCTCTCAGGCGACGCCCCGGTGCAGGCGGCCCAGGAGCGCAGCGCCCAGTTCGAACGGTTCGAGGCCGTCGCCGCCCTGCTGGACGACGTGGCCGCCACCCGGCCCGTCGCCATCCTCCTCGACGACCTCCAGTGGGCCGACCCCACGTCGCTCGAGCTCGTGAGCTTCCTGGCCGGCCGCCTCCGCCGGGGCGTCCTGATCGCCGGCACCATGCGCCAGCTCGAGGTCGGCCGCAACGACGCCGTCACCGACGCCCTGGCCGCCATCGCCCGCCGGCCCGGGAGCCGGCGCCTCCAGCTGCGGGGCCTCACGCCGACGGCCACCGCCGAGGTACTGGAGTCGGCTACCGGCAATGTCGCGGCATCCGTCGCCGCCACCATCCACCAGCGGGCCGAGGGCAACCCGTTCTACGCCATCGAGCTGTCCCGCCTGGTCGACGAGGAGGGTGGCATCGCCGGGGAGGTGCCGGCCACCGTGGGCGACGTGGTCCGCCGCCGCCTGGCCCGCCTGCCCCAGGCGACGGTCGACCTGCTGGGGGTGGCCGCCGTGGTCGGCCGTGACGTGGAGATGGGCCTCCTCGCCCGGGCCGCCGACCGGACCTTCGACGCGGTCATCGACGGCTTGGAGCCCGCGGTCGTCCACCGCCTACTGGTCGAGGTCCCCGAGCTGCCGGCGGTGCTGCGCTTCAGCCACGCCCTGGTGCGGGAGGTCGTCCTCGACGACATGACGTCGCTGCGCCGGGCCCGCCTCCACCTGAAGGTGGCCGACGCCATCGAGAGCGGCGGCGCCGGCGTCGACGACACCGAGATCCTGGCCGAGCACCTGTGGCGGGCGGCGCCCGTGGGGGTGGGCCACCGGGCCGCTGAGGCGCTGGAACGGGCCGCCGAGGTCGCTCTGCGCCGGGTCTCCTACGCCGCCGCCGAGGACTCCCTGCGCAAGGCGGTGCAACTGCGCCGGGCGACGAGCGCCTCGCTCGAGCACCGGGAGGCGGAGCTGCGGGCCATCTGCCGCCTGCTGGAGGTGGCCAAGGCCCGCCGCTACTTCCAGGGGGCCACCGACCTCGACGTCCTGGGCCGGGCCAAGGAGCTGGCCGAGCGCTGCCGGCAGCGGGACGTGCTCGTGGACCTGGTGTGGTTCGAGTGGTCGGCGCTGGCCACGTCGTGCCGGAGGGAGGAGGCCGCCCCCCTGGCGGTGGAGATCCGCCGGCTGACCTCGGAGGACCCCCGGCCGGGGGTCCGCGCCACCGGCCACCAGGTCTACGCCGTGCTCTCTTGGGGCGCCGGGCGCATCTCCGAGGCGGTGGAGCACCTCGACATCGCCGTCGACCTCCTGGACCAGGCCGGGCCTCCCGCCGACTCCTTCGCCATGGAGCGGGCGCTGGTCAGCAACACCTTCTGGATCTGGCACCACGTCGTCGTCGGCGACCTGACGCCGGAAGAGGGGTTCGCCCGGTTCGACGACCTCATCGCCGCCATGCCCGACCGCTTCGCGGTGGCGTCCATCTGCGGGTTCGCCGCCACCATGGCCGTGACCGTGGGCCGCTGGGACGAGACCGACCACTACGCCACCATCGGCATCGAGGCCGGCGCCGGCGGCCAGTTCGCCTTCTGGGACGGGCAGTTCCTCATGCAGAGAGGCATCGTCCTCGCCGGCCGGGGCCAGGTCGACGAGGGCGTCGCCTCCTTTGCCGAGGGCGAGGCTCGCTACACGAGCATCGGGGGACGGTCGGCGCTCTCGACCTTCCGAGCGTCGCTCGCCCTCCAGCTGGTCGAGCAGGGGAGGACCGAGGAGGCCGGGCGGTGGGCGCAGGCGGCCCGGGACGAGCTGGACACCTACGACGAGCGCTGGAACGAGCCCATCGTCCTCATGGCCGAGGCGGCCGTAGCCGGCGCCGGCGGCGACGCCGGGGAAGCGGCCGAGCTCTACGGCTGCGCCGCCGACGCCGCCACCCTCCAGGGCTCCCACGCCCTGGCCCGACGCGCCCTCGAACTGGTTGCAGTCACCCACCGCATACGCGGGTAAGTGCAACCAGAACGGTGGGGGCCGGCGGGGTCACCGCCGCGACGGCGCCTCGTCGCGCAGGACCCAGAACAGCAGCGCCGGCCCGTTCATCAGGTTGCGCCATCCCGACACCCGCACCGTGGTGGCGAGGGCGACATCGCCGGCCCGCAGCACCGGGGTGTCGTCGCCCATGGTCAGCTGGACCAACCCCGATGCCACCAGCACCAGCTCGACTCCCTTGTGCAGGAACTCCGGGGCGCCGGACTCACCCGGCCCGAGGTGCACGAGGTAGGCGCGCAGGCCGGCCTTGGGGTCGTCGAGCAGGGCGGTCGTGGCCTCGGCCGGCGTGCGGGGATGGCGGGCCAGCACGTAGCCGCCGGTCGGCGCCGCGGCCAGCAGCTCGTCGAGGCCCATGCCCAGGCGCTCGGAGAGTAGGAGCAGGGTGTCGAGCGACAGGCCCCGCCGGCCCGCCTCGGCCTGGGAGATGGCGCTCGGCGTGACGCCGGCCAGGCGAGCCACGTCGCTCTGGTGCAGGTTGCGCTCCCGGCGCACTCGCTCGAGCCCCCGGCCGAGACGCCCCAGGGCCCGCTCGTCCTCCAGGCGCAGCTCGCCGCCGACCAGCTCCAGACGCAGCAGGCGGCCCTGTACCGACGCCGGCCGGCCCTCCGCCTTCACCACCCGCAGGTGGCCCTCGCCGATCTCCAGCACACATTGGGTCACGTTGGTGACCTGCTCGATGAAGGACCGGCCCAGGTCGACCCGCGGCGCCCGCCAGTAGGCGATGGCGCCGAGGTCGAACAGCCGCGGGCACACCCGGCTGAAGAAGGCGACCGCCTTCGCCGGCCCCCATCGCCGGGAGAGCTCCTTCAGCCCGTCGACCACCACGTAGCCAGGCGGCTTCGACCGGGCGCCCTCGATGATCGCCGTCTCCAGCACGGCGGCGTCGCCGTAGCGGCCGCGGGCGCGCGCGTCGAACACGGTGACGCCGGCGCCGAGGCGGGCCGCCAGCTTGGCCGGATCGCCGGCGGCACTGACGTAGAAGCAACCCTCCCCGCGCTTGGCGGCCTCGGCCAGCATGGCGTCCTCGAGAAGCTGGACGACCTTGTTGTCGTCGAGAACCCACACCACGTTGTCGCCGAGGATCAGCCCGCCCAGCAGATCGTCGACATCGCGCACGCCACTGGCAACTCGGTCGTTCGATAGCACTGCTTACAAGCCTAGCGTTCGATGACAGCGGCCTGCCAAGGTCGAGCCCATGTGTTTCAAGAATCTGCCCATCGAATTCGACGCCAGCGGCAAGGCACGCCTGCGCGAGGGGGTCTCCGACCCGTACTCGGTGACGGTTGCCCAACCGAAGGGCTACGTGCGCAAGAAGGAAGGGCCCGGCGCCCAGCTGGCCGCCCCGCCCCGGCTGCGTGACTGGAACATCGACCCCATGACCCGGGTGGCCGGCGCCCTCGCCGTCCACACCGTGCTCGACCTCGAGAACCGCCGGGCCGTCGACGCCCACGCCCGAGCGATGCTGTTCCGCGGCTACGAGGTCATCCTCGAAGGGCGTGACCCCCGTGACGCCATCGACATCACCTCCCGGGCCTGCGGCGTCTGCGGTGGCACCCACGCCACCTGTTCCGCCCTGACCATCGAGCAGGCCTTCGGTGTCTGCCCGCCGCCGCTCGGCATCGAGGTCCGGAACCTCGGCGAGGTCGGCGAGATGTTCTACGACCGGCCGCTGCACCTGGGCCTGCTGGCCGGCCCCGACTACTCGACGGCGCTCGTCAGCGTCACCAACCCCGAGCTGGTCACCCGGGCCGAGAAGACCCTTTCGCCTCACGGCGACATCCACGGGTACACCACCATCAAGGACATCATGGATGCCCTGAACCCCCTCACCGGGAAGATCTACCTCGAGGCCCTCGAGTGGACCCGGGTCGGGCGGATCATGTGCATGCTGATGTTCGGCAAGTTCCCGCACCCGAGCACCATCGTGCCCGGCGGCATGTCGACGACGGTGACGACGTCGACGTTCAACGAGTACTACGGCCAGCTGGGCAAGATCCTCGACTGGTGCAAGGTCATCTGCCGCATCTGGGACGACCTCTGCGACTTCTTCCTGGAGGCCAACCCGGCCTACGAGCAGGTCGGCGCCCGTCCCACCAGCCTCGTCCAGACCGGCATCTGGGACAACTCCGAGGTGTACGACGCCACCTACGCCAACTGCAACAGCTGGGGCGAGAAGCGCTGGTCCAGCCCGGGGGTGATCATCGAGGGCAAGCTCGTCACCACCAAGCTGACCGACATCAACATCGGGATGGAGGAGTTCATCGAGCACTCCTTCTACGACGACTGGACCAAGGTCGGCCCTCAGCGGTACAAGACCGACCCTCTGGGCAACCCCCTGTCGCCGTACCACGCGTGGAACAAGACGACGCTGCCCAAGCCGACCGGCACCAACTTCAAGGAGAAGTACACCTGGGACACCGCTCCCCGCTGGGACCGCCAGGTGGTCGAGACCGGCGCCTACGGGCAGCTGTGGGCCACCGCCCTCCGCGGTGAGTACACCGACAACCCGTTCCTCAACCCGACCGGCGACGGGCTGCAGATGCTCATCCCCCGCCACGCCCTGCCGGAGACGGAGCTTTTCTGGCCCCTTCCCCGCACGCTCAACGCCCTGGAGCGCAACCGGGCCCGGGCCTACTCGCTGGCTTTCACCGCCACCATCGGCATGAACTGCCTGCTGAAGGCCTTCGAGTACTGGCGCCAGGGTGAGACGAAGGTCCACACGCCGTTCAAGATCCCCCGTGACGAGCGGATGGCGGTGGGGTTCTGGGAGGCCGGACGGGGGTACCTCGTCCACCACATCACCATGGACAAAGGCAAGATCGTCAACTACCAGATCAACACCCCGTCGACGCTCAACGCCTCCCCGACCGACCCCTTCGGTGGCCTCGGCCCCTACGAGCAGGCCGTCGTCGACACCCCCATCCTGGAGTCGGTCCCCGACGACCAGATCAAGGGCATCGACGTCCTTCGGGCCATTCGCAGCTTCGACCCTTGCATGCCGTGCACGACCCACATCGACACCGGCAAGGGCATCATCACCCGGGAGCTCAACTCCTGCGGATGCACGCTGGAATGACGGTTTGCCAGGCGTTCGTGGGCAGCTTCGGCAAGCCCGGCATGCGCGACCTCGACTTCGGCCGCCAGGTCGTCGACTGCCTCCAGCAGCTCGACTGGCCCGAGGGCGTGGTCGTCGAGGAGCTGCCGTGCTCGCCGGCGCTCATCCTCAACCGCCTCCAGGAGCTGCGGCCTTCCAAGGTCGTGCTCCTGGGGGCGGTGGTGAGGGACGAGGTCGCGGGCGCGGTGCGACGGTATGCCTTCCACCACGCCCTGGTGCCCGACGTCGACCACACGCTGTCGGTGGCCCGCCAGTGGGGCGGGCTGCCGGCCGACACCGTGATCATCGAGGTGGAGCCGGCCGACACCGGCTACGGCCCCGGGTTCAGTGAGGAGCTGGTCGGCTCGTTCGACCCGATCCTCGACATGGTGCGCGAGGAGCTGGCCGGCGTCGACTTCGGCGCGACGGACCTCGACGTGGCCGAGCCGGCGCCGGCGCCGGCCGGTCCTGACCTGTGGCCGGAGGACGGCGGGCCGATGGCCGACCTCGTGGGCTACGCCCGGCACCACGCCCGGGCCCGGCGTTCCAAGTCGTCGCCGGCGCCGGTCGCCGGCGTCGACCTCGCCGGCCGCGTCGAGCCGTGGGGCGTGTTCACCGACAGCGGCGGCGACTGGTACGACGCCCTCGCCCTCGACGGCGACCGCACGGCGATCGTCATCGGCGACGTTCCAGGCCGCGGCGTCGAGGCCGCCGTGGCCATGAGCGAGGTACGGGCCGCGGTCCGGGCGTACGCCGCGCTCGAGGGTGACGCGCCGGCCCGGGTCGTCGGGCACCTGGACCGGCTGGCCGCGACCACGGGCCTTGGTCGAGGTGCCCGGCTGCTCTATCTGGTGCTCGAGCACGGCAGGGTGCGGTTCGTCAATGCGGGCGGATGCCCGCCGCTGATGCTCGACGGCACGTCCGGCGCCTCGTTCGTCGACGCCGCCATGTCGGTCCCGGTCGGTGAGCCCGCCGAGGGAGGCCGCCCCGAGGCCTCCCTCGAGCTGGGCCTGCGGTCGACGTTGCTGCTGTACACCGGCGGGCTGGTCGAGAGCCGGAGGGTGCCGAGGGCAATCGGGATGGAGCGGCTCCGGCAGGTGGCCGGCGAAGCCCCGTTTGCCCTCGACGCTCTCTGCGATCGCGTCCTGTCCGCCTGTACCGACGGCATGCGCCGCGACGACGACATCTGCCTGCTGGCGGTGCGCCCCTAGCAGACCACCCCTACCCTGGAGGCATGGAGCGGTCCGTCCTCCAGGGTCTCGCCGCCTTCCGGTGGGGCGCCTGGCTGTGGATGGCGACGGTGCTCCTGGTGTCGCGTCGCGACCTGGAGCGCCCGTGGCTGGCGGTGGGCCTCGTCGGCGTGGCGCTGGCCGTGACGATCGCGGGCACCGTCCGTTTGCGGGACAACCCCTCGGCCCTGTGCCGGCCGGTGCCCGTCCTGAGCGAGCTGGTGGTCGGCATTCTGCTCGTCCTGGGCGACGGTGTCGCCTACGGCGAGGGCCACGCCTTCTCGACCTCGCAGTCCCTGGGCTCGGTGTGGCCTCTCACGGGCATCCTCAGCGTCGGGGTGGCGTTCGGCCCCATGGCGGCCGCCGGCTCCGGGGTCCTCGTCGGGTTGGCCCGGCTGGGCGCGGTGCTGGCCAACGGGGCGGCCATCGACACCGGCGGCCGGGCGCTGTCGGTCCTCAACACCGTGGTGTTCTACGCCCTGGGCGGCGCCGCCGCCGGCTACCTGGCCCGCCTGCTCCGGGGGGCGGAGGCCGAGATCTCGGCTGCCCGCGCCCGCGAGGAGGTGGCCCGCACGTTGCACGACGGCGTGCTGCAGACCCTGGCCGTCGTCGAGCGCCGGGCTACCGACCCGGCGCTGGCTCGGCTGGCCCGGGACCAGGAGCGGGAGCTGCGCGACTGGCTGTTCGGCTCCTCCGCCCACGCCGAGGTGGTGGCCGACGTCGGCTCGGCACTGCGGGCGGCGGCGGCCCGCTTCGAGGAGTCCTTCGGCGGCCGGGCGTCGGTGCTCGTCGCCGACGACCTGCCCCCGCTGGCGCCGCCGGTGGTGGCGGCGCTGACCGGCGCCGCCGGCGAGGCCCTCGTCAACGCCGGCAAGCACGGGCGGGCGTCGAAGGTGCAGGTCTACGTCGAGCCGGACGACGCCGGCGGCGTGTTCTGCTCGGTCAAGGACGACGGCGCCGGCTTCGACCCGGCGACGACGGTGGAGGGGATCGGCCTCTCCCGGTCGATCCGGGGCAGAGTGTCGGAGGTGGGCGGCCGGGTGGAGGTCGACAGCGCCCCCGGAGACGGAACGGAGGTCCTGCTGTGGCTCCCCTCATAAAGGTCGTGCTGGCCGACGACCACCCCATCTGGCGCGACGGCGTGCGCTCCGACCTGGGCGACGGTTTCTGGGTGGTGGCGGAGGCGGGCAACGCGGAGGAGGCCATCGCCGCCATCCGGGCCCACAAGCCCGACGTCGCCGTGTGCGACCTCCAGATGCCCGGCGGCGGGGGGATCAAGGTGGCCCGCACGTGCGGCGAGGAGACCCGCATCGTGATCCTCACTGTCTCCGAGCAGGAGCGCGACCTTCTCGACGCAGTGGCCGCCGGCGCCGTGGGGTACCTGGTCAAGTCGACCCCCGGGCCCGAGCTGCGGGCGGCCCTCTGGAAGGCGGCCCACGGCGAGCCCGTGTTCTCGCCGGCGCTGGCCGCCCTGGTGCTGGGCGAGTTCCGGGCCATGGCCAAGAAGGCGTCGGGCGTCTCGCCTCTCTCGGAGCGGGAGCGGGAGGTGCTCCAGCTCGTCGCCCGGGGCCATTCGTACCGGGAGATCGGGGGCCGGCTGTTCATCGCCGAGAAGACGGTCGAGAACCACGTACGCAACATCCTGGGCAAGCTCCACCTGAGCCGGCGCCAGGAGCTGATCCGCTACGCCCTGGAGCACGGGATCGACTAGCCGCGGGGATGTCGGGAGGGGGCCACCGGGATCCGTATGCTTGCGCCCGGATGTACCGAAGGGCGCTTCTTCTGGTGGTCGGCCTCCTGCTGGCGGCGGGCTGTAGCCGGACTTCCTCCGCGGCCCCCACTCCCCAGTCGAGCATCCCGCCGATGACGCTGCCGGTCGTCTCGGCGCCGCCGCCCCCGCCGCCGATCCGCTTCACCGGGGAGGCCTACGATCTCCACTTCGCCGGCGCACCGTCGACCGCCTCCTACGATGCCACCTGGTTCGGCGTCCTCGACACCCTCAACCGCTACCTGGAGGCTGCCGTCCTGACCCCTCTCCGCACGGGTGGACCGGCCGGAGACCTGACCGCGCTGTTCAACCCCCCTGCCCTCGAACGGGTCGCGCCCGGCGGCGCCGACCGCTTCGCCTTCATCGACGAGAACCTGCCGGCGGTGAGCGATCTCCGGAGCGAGCGGTCGGTCGCCGGGCTGACCGCCCTCGCCGGTCGCGACGGCAAGGTCAGCGTGGTGACCGCCGGCCTGGACCTCCGACTCGTCGGCCACATCGCCGGCTCACCGGTCACCGTCGTCCGCACGGGCGAGCTGGTCCTGATGCCGGAGGGGAACACCTGGCGCATCGACGCCTACGACATCCAGGTCGTCCGCACGGTGGCCGACGAAACGACCGCAACCACGGCGGAGCGGGAATGAAGAGGAGGCTGGCGGTCGCCGTCGTGTTGCTGGCCGTGGGCATGGGCTGCGTCTCTCCCACAGGCGTGAGGGGCGAGGCGGCCATCCAGATCCTCAGGGTCGACTCGGGCCGCTTCATCCCCGAGCCTGGCAAGCCGGTCTTCGTGCTGGTCATGGGCCACGACGCCCGTCCCGGGGACTCCCGGTCGCGGGGCGACGGCCTGCACGTCATCGGGATCAACGCCGAGGAGCACCGGGCGACCATCCTCAACATCCCCCGCGACACATGGACCAACATCCCCGGTCGCGGGATGGACAAGATCAACGCCGCCAACTACCACGGCGGGCCCCAGCTGCAGGCCCGGGCGGTGTCCGCCCTGGTCGGTGTCGACATCCCGATCGTCATCTCCACCGGCTTCGACGGCCTGGCCGACATGGTCGACGAGCTCGGGGGCATCAACGTCGACGTCCCCTTCGCGATGAACGACCCGATCTCCGGCGCCGTCTTCCCGGCCGGCACCGTCCGCATGGACGGAGGGGCCGCCTTGGCGTTCGCCCGCAACCGGAGCCTGTCCGGGGGCGACTTCACCCGCACCCACGACCAGGGCATCCTCATCCTGGCCGGCCTGTCGAAGCTGCGTGACTCGGCGCCGACGGCGGCCAACACCATCAAGTGGATGGCCGTGCTGGCCCGCCATACCCGCTTCGAGGGGATCGGCTTCGGTGACCTGTACCGGCTGGGGCGGCTGGCCCTCACGTTCGATCCCGACGAGGTGCGCAACGTCACCATGCCGGGGACGACGGGCTCGGCCGCCGGCCAGTCGGTGGTCTTCGTCGGGGGGTCGGCGCCGGCGCTGTTCGCCGACTTCCGCGACGACGCAATACTGCAGCGGAACTGAGCGGCTCCACCGGCTCAGCCATCGGGCGGGCGAGCAGGTCGGTGATCTCCGCCGGCCGAATCGGCCCTCAAGAGCCGGCGGAGCGGCTTGCCGCCGGCGGTGCGCGGGATCTCGGCGGTGATCACCACCTGGCGGGGCAGCTTGGCCGCCGAAAGGCGGTCGGCGGCGAAGGCCCGCAGCTCCTCCAGCGCCGGCGGCTTTGCCGCGTCGGCGGGCACGACGTGGGCCACCACCCGCTCGCCCCACTCCGGGTCGGCGGCGCCGGCCACGCACACGTCGGCCACACCCGGGTGCCCGACCAGCACCCCTTCGACCTCGCTGGGGCTCACGTTCACCCCGCCGGTGATGATCAGATCCCGCAGCCGGTCCACCACCCGCAGCCGCCCGCCGGCGCCGACGCCGGCCTCCGGCTCAGGTTCCAACGTGCCGGCGTCGCCGGTGCGCAGCCACCCGCCGGCGGCGAAGGCGCGGGCGGTCTCCTCGGGTGCCAGCCTGTAGCCCCGCATCACCATGGGCGCCCGCACGAGGATCTCGTCGTTGTCACCGATCCGGAGCTCCACGCCGGCCAGTGGCCACCCGTCGTGGACCACACCGCCCCAGGTCTCGGTCAGGCCGTAGGTGGCCACGATGTTCGGCCCCCGCTCGGCCACCGGGCCGCCCCCCAGCAGGATGCGCCGGAACCGACCGGTGTCGGCGCCGGCGTCCCACAGCCGGCGCAGCATCGTCGGAACGAGGGAAACCAGCGTGGCCTCCCCGGCCGCAGCGGCCACCGCGGCCACGTCGAAGCGCGGGAGGACCGTCACCGGCGTGCCGGTCAGCCAGGCCCGGCCCAGCACGGCCAGCCCGGCCACATGGTGCAGCGGCAGGCAGGCCAACCACCGGTCGCGAGCCGGGTCCACCTCCAGCGCCTCGGAGATCGCCGCCGACGCCGCCGCCAGCCCCTCCCAGGTGAGCTCCACGCCCTTGGGAGCTCCAGAGGTCCCCGAGGTGACCACCACCGCCGCCACCTCCGGCGCTACGCCGGCATCGGGCCGGACACGCCCCACGACCCGCTCCACCTCCGCATCGGGGGCGCGCGGATCCAAGACGAGCACGGCATCGCCGGCGTCCCACGCCATCCGGATTCGGTCGGCCGCCTCCGGCACCGGCCGGCGCACTGTCACCAGCCGGCCGGTGCCCTCCCTTGACATGTCGCCACCGTAGGGTTCTCACGGCGGCGCCCGATGGCGCTGGCGGTTGTGGAACCCACACGCCACCCTCCCGTTGGCCTCCGTGGTGGGCCCGCCGGCGGCCCAGGGCTGCACGTGGTCGATGTCACAGCCCTCCGCCGGCTCCTCGCAGTAGGGGTGGAAGCACTCCCGGTCACGTCGTTCCACCGCCCGCCGGCTCCCTCCGGCGAACAGGCGCCGGCGCACGCCCACGTCACGGATGCGGTCGGGGCCGTCGAAGACCACCCGCTCCACCCAGGCCTGGTCGACCCACCGGGCCAGGTCGGCCGGGGCCACCACCTCGCGGTTGGCCAGCTCGCATACCCGCCCGGCGAAGGTCTCATAGCCCACCAGAACGCTGAACAGGGGCTCTGGGAGGCGGGAGCCCGCCGCCGGCGCCATGGAGCGCCGGGCCATCTCCACGAGGGCGTCGGCCCGGCGCTGGGCCGGCGTGCGGGCCAAGTCGCTCAGGATCACGTGCTCGCCCACCCGGGCTCGGGCCTCGGCCCAGTCGGCCTCGAACAGCTCCTCCTCGAGCTTCCCCAGCGCCTTGGCCAGCACCGCCCCGCTGATGGGGTCCAACAAGGCGTCCAGGGCCCGGCTGCCGTCGAACGTGGGTGACAGGTGGGCCCGGCGGGCGGCATACCTCTTCTCTGCCGCTCGGTCCGTGCCGTCGGGGTCGGCCAGCTGGGACCAATAGGCCACGCAACGGCCGAAGGCCCGTAGCCCAGGCTCCGAGCCTGTTGAACGAGCATGGCCTCGTCGCGGGCGAAGCGCTCCGCCACCGCCGGCGTACGGGCCCCGGCCAGCAACCGCGCCTGGGCCTCGCCCGACCTCGCCGGCCAGCCATGCCGCCTCCACCACCCCCAAATGGCGCAGAGCTCGGCCCAGGCGCACCCGCCGGCGGGCAGTCTCCACCGGCAGGCGGCAGCGCACCGCCAGCCAGGCCGAAGCAGTGCGTGCCCCGTCGGCCTCCCAGGTCCGGCCGGCGTCGAAGGCCGCCACCGCCCGCGTCGTCACCGCCGCCAGCCGCTCGGCGCAGCGCTGCAGCGCCACCACCGTTTCGCCGTCGCCCAGCACCGCCGGGTCGACCGCGCACAGTCGGTCGACCACACCGGCCAGTTCTACAGTTGGGTCCACGAGGCTGGCCCCACGAACGGGGGCCTGACGAGGGGGAGTCCTTCACTCTACACGAACGTATGTTCGCCGGTCAAGGCCCGTGCCCCCTCTACCGCTTGCTCTTGGGCATCTTCTTCATGGCCCGGTGGATGATCCGTCCCTCCTGGCGGTCAGCAGCCTTGGCCCACGGCTCCTTGGCCGACTCCTCCAGCTCCGCCTGCAGCTTGACGTAGCTGGCCACTCGGTCCCCATCGAGACGACCGGCTGCCACCGCCTCCACCACTGCGCACCCCGGCTCTCCGGCGTGGCGGCAGTCCCGGAACCTGCAGTCCTGCGCCACCTCGTCGACGTCGGGGAACGCCAGCGCCACGCCGCCCTCGGCGCCGGTCACGCCGACCGACCGCAACCCCGGCGTGTCGATCAACACGCCGCCGGCCGGGATGACGAGCAGGTGGCGGGACGTCGTGGTGTGCCGCCCCCTGTGGTCGCCCGACCGCACGTCGGCGGTGACCTGCGCCTCCTCGGAGAGCAGCCGGTTCACCAACGTCGACTTGCCGGCGCCCGACGGCCCCAGCAGCACCGCGGTCCGGTTCGGCCGCAGGGCGGCGAGCACCTCCTCGACGCCCCGGCCGTCGCTGGCGCTGGTCAGTACGACGTCGGTCCCGACTGCCCGGGCGGCAACGGTCTCGAACAGCACGTCGGCGTCAGGCACGGCGTCGGCCTTGGTCAGGACGACGACGGGTCGAGCCCCGCTGTCCCAGGCCAGCACGAGCTCCCGCTCGATCCGGTTCAGGTTCAGCGGGCGGTCGAGCCCTGCGACCACGAACACCACGTCGATGTCCGCGGCCAGCAACTGCCCCTCCCGTTCCAATGAGGACCAGCGGGGCAGGATCACGTCGACGGCCGGGCGCGGCTCGAGACGCAACGCCACCCAGTCGCCCGTCGTGGGCAGGACATTGGCGGCGGCACGGACGGATCCGGACACGGTTCGGACCGTGCAGCGGTCACGGTCGACCCGGCCGACACGACCAGGCTGATGCTCCTCCGTGGCGACGGAGGCATAGAGGGTTGCGACCCGCTCGTCCCACCCCAGGGGGACGAGCGCGTCGAAGGAAGGATCAGGGAACACCGGAGAACTCCTCAGACGAGGGGATACGAGGACGCGAAGGCGAGGCGGCGTGAGCCGCACTCAAGCGAAGTTGGCCTCCATGGCAACCTTCCGCGTCGACACCGCCCTCCGGTGTGTTCGAGTTCAGGGTAGCGTGCTAACCGTAGGAGTGATCGCTCCAGGAGTAGCTGCTCCTCTGGAAAGGCCGACAGTATGAACTGGGAACCCCGCGGCGAGTGGCAGGACATTCGCTACGAAGTCGACGACGGCGTCGCCAAGGTCACCATCAACCGCCCCGAGGTGCGCAACGCCTTCCGGCCCCAGACGGTCTTCGAGCTGACCCAGGCCTTCGGCATGGCCAGGGACGATCCCCGGATCGGCGTGATCATCCTCACCGGCGAGGGCCCGCTCGCCTTCTGCTCCGGCGGCGACCAGAAGGTGCGGGGTGACGACGGCTACCAGGACGACCGCGGCGTCGGCCGGCTCAACGTTCTCGACCTGCAGATCCAGATCCGCCGCCTGCCCAAGCCGGTGGTGGCCATGGTCGCCGGCTACGCCATCGGCGGGGGCCATGTCCTGCACCTCGTCTGCGACCTGACCATCGCCGCCGACAACGCCCGCTTCGGCCAGACCGGCCCCCGAGTGGGCTCCTTCGACGGCGGCTACGGCGCCGGCCTCCTCGCCCGCACCGTCGGCCAGAAGAAGGCCAAGGAGATCTGGTTCCTCTGCCGCCAGTACGACGCCCAGCAGGCCCTCGACATGGGCCTCGTCAACGCCGTCGTCCCCCTCGAGCGGCTGGAGGAGGAGACCGTCGCCTGGTGCCGGGAGATGCTCCAGCACAGCCCGCTGGCCATGCGCCTGCTCAAGGCCGGCTTCGCCGCGGATGTCGACGGGCTGGCCGGCGTGCAGCAGCTCGCCGGCGACGCCACCCTCCTCTACTACCTGTCGGAGGAGGCCCAGGAAGGCCGCGACGCCTACGTGCAGAAGCGCACGCCCGACTTCTCCCGCTTCCCGAAAAGACCGTGACGTCTGCCTCCCACTGGTTCCAGGGCGCCCGCCCCCGCACCCTGGGCGCCGCCGTCTCGCCGGTGCTGGTGGGCACCGCGGTCGCGTTCCGCTACGGCGACGTCGTCTGGTGGCGGGCGCTGTTCTGCCTGCTGCTCGCCGTCGCCCTGCAAGTGGGCGTCAACTACGCCAACGACTACTCCGACGGCGTGCGCGGCGTCGACACCCGGCGACGGGGCCCGGTCCGGCTCGTCGCCGGCGGTCTGGCCACGCCGGCCGCGGTCAAGCGGGCCGCACTCCTGTGCTTCGGCGCCGGCGGGCTGCTGGGCATCGTCCTGGCGGTGGCCGTCGACTGGCGGCTGGTCATCGTGGGCGCGGTGTCGATCCTGGCCGCCGGCCTCTACTCGGGCGGCCCCAAGCCGTACGCCTCCTCCGGCCTGGGGGAGGTCATGGTGCTGGTGTTCTTCGGCTTCGTGGCCACGTGCGGGTCGGCGTATGTCCACCTGGAGCGGGTGCCGTGGCTGGCGGTGGGCGCCGCCGTCCCGGTGGGACTGCTGGCGTGCGCCATCCTGCTCGTCAACAACCTGCGCGACGTCGACTCTGACCGCGACGTCGGCAAGCGCACCCTGGCCGTGCGGGTGGGCAAGGCCCGCACCCGGATGTTGTTCCGGACGAGCGTCGTCCTGGCGGTGCTGACCGTCGTGGCCCTCGCGCCGACGGCCCCGGGCGCCTACCTCGCCCTGGCCGCCGCACCCCTCGCCGTGCGCCCCCTTCACGCCGTGGCCACCAAGACGGACCCGCCGTCGCTGGTGCAGGCGCTGATCGGCACCGCCCGGCTCCAGCTCGTGTTCTCCGCCTTCCTGGCCGCCGGCCTCGCCCTGTGATGACGCTCACCGAGCACCGCCTACGCCTGGCCCGCGACGTCGTCCTGCTCCAGGGCCCCGCCGGCTGGGGCGAGTGGTCACCGTTGCCGGGCTACCCGTCGGACCCCGCGACATGCCGGCGGGCGGCCGAGGAAGCGGCGACGGTGGAATGGCCGGCGCCCGTGCGCGGTGAGGTGCGGGTGAACGCCCTGGTGCCGGCGGTGCCGCCCGACGATGCGGCCAAGGCGGCCGCCGGCCACCGCGACGTCAAGGTCAAGGTCGGTGACGCCGGCGACGTCGACCGGGTCGCCGCCGTGCGCGACGCCATCGGCCCCCGCGCCCGGTTGCGCATCGACGCCAACGGAGCTTGGGACGTCGACGCCGCCGTGGCGCGCATCGCCGCCATGGCCCCGTACGACCTGGAGCTGGTGGAACAGCCGGTGGCTTCCATCGACGACCTGGCCGAGGTCCGCCGGCGGGTCGGCGTCCCCATCGCCGCCGACGAGTGCGTGCGCACCGTGGACGACGCCCGCCGGCTTGTCGCCGATGCCCTCGTGGTGAAGGTGCAAGCGCTCGGCGGGTTCGCCGCCACCCTCGACATCATCGACGCCACCGGCCTGCCCGTCGTCGTCTCCTCGATGCTGGAGACGTCCGTCGGGATCGCCGCCGGCCTGGCCCTCGCCGCGTCGCTTGACGAGCTGCCCTTCGCCTGCGGGCTCGGGGCGCCGGCCCTCGACATCGTCGACGATCCCCTTGTCCCCGTCGACGGGGTCCTGCGGGTGCGCCGGCCCGTCCCCGACCCCGCCCTGCTGGCCGCCTACCGCGTCGACGAGTGAAGCAGCAGGAACGCGGTCAGCAGCCGGTGGAAGCTCGCCGGGCGTTCGAGGTGGGCGGCGTGGCCGGCGCCGGCCACGGCAACGGCTTGGGCGTTGACGCCGATGGCGCCGGCGATCTCGTCGGCCAGGCGGGAGAACTTGGCGTCCGCCTGGCCGGTGATGGCCAGGACCGGCATCTTCAGGTCGCCCAGCCGGTCCCACAGCGGCTCCTGCACGCCGGTGCCGAGCCGGCGCAGGGCGCGGGCGAGGCCGGCGGGGGAGTTGGCCAGCCGGGCGTCGATGTCGTCAGGGTCTGGGGTGAGGCCGGCGAACAGCGGCTGGGCCAGCCAGCGTTCCAGGAAGGCGGCCGTCCCGACGCGCTCGACCTCGGCGGCCAGCACCTCGTCCTCCGCCCGCCGCTCCGCCCGCTCGCCGGCGTCTGCCAACCCCGGCGAGGCGCCGACCAGCACGAGCGACTGCACGATGTCCGGGCGGTCGACGGCGAGGCGCAGGCACAGCCGGCCGCCCAGCGAGTAGCCGACGTAGGTCGCCGTCCCGCCGGCCTCCCCGAGGGCGGCGGCCGTGTCCTCGAAGCTCAGGTCGACCTCGACCGAGCCGCCGTGGCCGGGAAGGTCGACCCGTACGACCTGGAACGTCTCGCTGAGCAGCGCAGCCAGGCGGTCCCAGGAGCGCAGGGTCTGGGTGAAGCCGTGCACGAGGACGATGCGGTCCGGACCCCGCCAGTCGAACGCCCGATGCAGGGCCACGGTCACCGGAGCAGTCTCACATGAACGGCCCGGGGAGCCGGTCCAGCGGGCCGGTTACCGAAGGCGATCTGAGCGCCGCCCTGGCCCGGACCCTCGTCGACGAGTGGGCCCGGGCCGGCGTGACCACGGCGGCGGTGAGCCCGGGCTCGCGTTCCACGCCCCTGGCGTTGGCCCTTGCCGCCGACGGCCGGATCACCGTGCAGGTGTTCCTCGACGAGCGGTCGGCGTCGTTCTTCGCGCTGGGCGCAGCCAAGGCGGGGGGCCGGCCGGCGGTGGTGCTGTGCACCTCGGGCACGGCGGCGGCGGAGTTCCATCCCGCCGTCCTGGAGGCCTACCACGGCCGGGTGCCGCTGATCGTGTGCACGGCCGACCGCCCGCCCGAGCTGCGCGACACCGGCGCCGGCCAGGCCGTCGACCAGCTCAAGCTCTACGGGGACAGCCTGCGGTGGTTCGCCGAGGTCGGCGCCCCCTCGCCGGCCGACGCCGAGCGGCCGTACTGGCGGTCGATCGCAGCACGCGCCGCGGCCGCCGCCGCCGGCCCGCCCGCGGGCCCGGTGCACCTCAACCTGGCGTTCCGGGAGCCGCTCGTGCCCAGCGGCGCCGAGGTCGACCTCCCGCCGGGCCGCGACGACGGGGCGCCGTGGGTGACCTCGGTCGGGCGCCTGCCGCCGCCCGATCCCGCCGACGTCGACCGCTTGGCCTTCCTCGCCGCCGCCGAGACCCGGGGGGTGATCGTCGTGGGGTGGGGTGCCGGCGTGGACCCGGCGGCCGTCGAGCGGTTCGCCGCCGCGGCCAAGTGGCCGGTGCTGGCCGACCCGCTGTCGGGGGCGCGACAGGGCCCGAACGCCATCTCCACCTACGACGCCCTTCTGCGCTCGCCGGGGGCGCTCAAGTCGCTGCGACCGGACGTGGCCATCCGGCTCGGCGCTCCCCTCACCGGCCGCGCCGGCTCGTCGTGGCTCGACCCATCGGTACGCCAGATCCTGGTCGACCCCGACGGGGCCTGGCTCGACCCCCACCGGTCGTCGGCCGAGCGCATCGTGGCCGACCCGACCGCCCTGCTCGACGCGGTGACCGGCCGGGGCCCGGCCCGGAGCCATTCGTTCTGGCTGTCGTCCTGGCTGTCGGCGGAGCGGGCCGCCCGGCGCGAGCTCGACCGCCTGCTCGACTCCTGGACCGAGCCGTTCGAGGGGCGGGTCGCCCGTGACCTCGTCGCCGGCCTGCCCGAGGGGGCCACCCTCGTCGTCGGCTCCTCCATGCCGGTGCGCGACGTCGAGTCCTTCGCCCGGCCTCGCGCCGGCTTGCGGTTCCTCTCGAACCGGGGGGTGAACGGCATCGACGGGTTCGTGTCGACGGTCCTCGGGGCGGCCGGCGCGTGCGCCGGCCCGGCCGTCGCTCTGTGCGGTGACCTGACCTTCCTCCACGACGCCGGCGGTCTGCTCGGCGCGGCGCGGCGCACCATCGACGCCACCTTCGTCGTCATCGACAACCGCGGCGGCGGCATCTTCAACTTCCTCCCCCAGGCGGGCATCGACCACTTCGAGGAGCTGTTCGCGACGCCCCAGGGCGTCGACCTGGCCCAGCTGGCCGCGGTGCACGGCATCTCCTCCGCGCCCGTCACGAAGGCGGACGACCTGATGCCGGCGGTCCAGCGCGCGATCGACGCCGGCGGCGTGCGCCTGATCGTCGTCCCCACCGACCGGGCCGAGAACGTGAAGCGCCACCGGGAGGCCTTCGCCGCGGTCTCGATCCCAGGGTGAGCGTCGCTGAGGGGGCACGCCGGCACCCGTTCCTCGCCTCGGTCGTGGCCGTCTACATCGTCGCCTGGCTGGTCTACGGCCTGATCGCCGGGTCGAAGCTCATGGCGCCCTACATCGTCATCGTGGCCGGCCTCGCCATCGCCATCGCCGCCGCCGACGCCAAGGTCCACTTCTCGATGCTTGTCCTGGTGGGATTGGCGGTCTGGGGTTTCGGGCACCTCGCCGGCGGGCTCGTGCCGCTGGAGGGCGACCGGATCCTCTACAACGCCACGTTCCTGCGCTGGGGCCACTTCGACAACGTGGTCCACGCCGTCGGCTTCGGGACCGCCGGCATCGGGGTCTGGGAGGCCACCCGATCCTGGCTTCCTGCCGCGCCCGGCCATCGCTTGGGCACCGCCCTGGTCGTCTGCCTGCTGGGCCAAGGCGTCGGCGCCTTCAACGAGGTGGTCGAGTTCGGCGCCAGCCACCTGCTGGCGGCCACCAACGTCGGCGGCTACGAGAACACCGGGCGCGACCTGGTGGCCAACCTCATCGGCACCGGCTTCGCCGGCTGGGTGGTCAGCCGTCGCGTCGACGGATCAGCAGCACCCCGTCCCGCACCGTCGCCATGACGCACGTCACCCGCGGGTCGTTGACGACCATGTCGTTGAACGCCCGGATGGCCCTGGTGTCCTCGCTCTGGTCGGTCTCGTCGAGGACCCGCCCGTTCCACAGCACGTTGTCGACGACGATGAGCCCCCGGTCGGCGAGCAGGGGCAGCACGGCCTCGTAGTACCGCGCGTAGCTCGCCTTGTCGGCGTCTATGAAGACCAGGTCGAAGGGGCCCATGAGCAAGGTGAGCGACTCCAGCGCCGGCCCTTCGATCAGGTCGATGCGGTCGGCCCACGGGCTGGCGTCGAAGTGCCGGCGGGCGATGGCGGCCCGTTCCGGGTCCACTTCGCAGGTGGTGATCGTGCCCTCGGGCGGCAGGGCGGCGGCCATGGACAGGGCCGAGTAGCCGGTGAAGCAGCCGATCTCGAGGATGCGGCGGGCGCCGGACAGCCAGACCAGCGTCTCCAGGAAGCGGCCCTCGAGGAGGCCGACCATCATCCCGTGGGCCTCTTGCGTGGCCCGGGTGTCGGCGGCCACCCGGGCCAGCAGCGGATCCTCGGGCGTCGTGTGGACGGCGGCGTAGGCCTCGATGTCCTCGTCGACGACGCCCATCTACCTCGACGCCTCCATGCACTCGACGCCCTCCGGCCCCACGGTGGCCGAATGCGACGTGCCGGCGTCGACCTCCAGGCGGTCACCCGGCTTCAGGTCGAAGTCGCCGCCGTCGGTGTGAAAGGTGATCCCGCCCGACACGCAATAGAGCACCTTGTCGTACTCGTGGGCGTGGCGGCCGTAGCGGTCGCCCGGGGCGTTGCCCCAGCCGTGGGGCGAAAGCCCCTCCTCGCCGAAGCGGGCTTCGATGGTGGAACGGTCCGGCGCCGAGCCGTCGTCCCACGTCGTCAGGCGGGCGGTCACCGGCTGAGACTACGGCCTCCCGGTACCCTCGATCCCGTGAGCATGTCGCCGGTCCACCCCGACCTGTGGCCGCGTTCGAGCTGATCGGCGAGGTGCTCGCCACCCTCGGCTCCAGGCAGCCCACGACGCCGGCCCACGCCGACCGGTTCACGTGGCTGGTCCGGGACTGCGGCGGGTGACCCGGCCCCGGGACAGCCAGCGTGCCCGCCTCTACCGGGCCGAGGGCCTGGTCGACGCCGGCCGGCGGCTGCCCACGGTCGAGCGGATGCAGGTCTGGGTCGACGCGCTGATGGCCACCGACTGGTTCGTCGCCCGTTGGGGCGAGCGGTCCTTCGAGGTGCGCCCGGGGTACGGGCACCGGCGGGCGACCGCCGACGCGGCCACGGGTGTCCTGCAGATGCCCAAGTGGGCCCGTAGCGAGCTGGTCCTCCTCCACGAGATCGCCCACTGCCTCACCCCGGCCACCGTGGCCAGCCACGGCCCTGAGTACGCCGGCGTGCTGCTGGCGCTGGCCCGGAGGGGCATGGGGCTGGCCACCGCTCAACGCCTGGAGGACGCCTTCGCCGCCGAGCGCGTCCGCTGGACACTGGCCGCCGTGCCGGCGGCGATCAGTCTTCGGTGAGTGCCGAGCGCATGGCGGCCAGCTTGGCCTCGGTCTCGTCCCACTCGGCCGCGGGGTCCGAGCCGGCCACGATGCCGGCGCCGGCCACCAGCCGGGCCCGGGTGCCGTCGAGGGTTGCGCTACGCAGGGCCACCGCGAAGTCGCCGTCACCCCGGGCGTCGACCCAACCCACGGGGCCGGCGTAGAGGCCCCGGTCGAAGCCCTCCAGCTCGGCGATGGCGGCCATCGCCGCCGAGCCGGGCACGCCGGCCACGGCCGGCGTGGGGTGCAGCAGGGCGGCGACGTCCAGGGCCGACGTCGCCGGGTCGCGCAGCCGGCACCCGACGGTGGTGGCCAGGTGGGCGACGGTCGGCAGGCGCACCACCTCCGGCCCCCTTCCTTCCGGCGCATGGTCCGAGATCAGGCTCAACTTGGCCCGCACGTCGTCGACCACCAGCCGGTGCTCGTTCTGTTCCTTGGCCGATTCGGCCATGGCCTGGACCAACCGGCGGTCGGCGGCGGCGGAGCTTCCCTGGGCGACGGTGCCGGCCATGGGCCGCGACACCACGTCGAGGCCCCGCCGGCGGGCCAGCAGCTCGGGGCTGGCGCCCACGTAGGGGCCGGCGGCATAGGTGAAGCACGACGGCTGCTCACGGCGCAGCTTGCCCACCACGGTGGCCACGTCGAGCGGCCGGCGGAGGTCGACGGTGACCTCTCGGGCCAGGACCACCTTGGCCAGGCGGCCGGCGCCGATGCGGGCCAACGCCTCCTCGACGGCGGAAATCCACGCGGCCCGGGCGCCGTTGCCCCGCGCCCGCAGGCGCGTCGCCGGCCACCCCTCGGCGTCGTCGTCGGCGGGGCCGACCTCGGTGACCCAGGACAGCCCGCCGGCGGTCCGGCCGGCGATCCGGGCCGGGATGACAAGCTGGCCGTGGCCGTCCCATCCGAGGGCGCCCACGGCGAGGGGCCCCGTACCCGGCTCGGTCAAGGTGTCGTCGCCGGCGATCTCGGCCAGCACGTCGGCGGCGTCGGCCACGCCGACCCGTGCGGCCACGCCCGAGGTCGCCAACCCGAACCCCTCGGCGAACCAGGCGAACCCGCCGGGACCGAGGGCGGTGAGCGGGTCGATGCCGGCGTCGAGCACCCACGTCCGGCTGCACAGCCCGGTGGTGGTTGCGCTCACCGTCCGGCCTCTCGGCCGGCCGGCGCTGGCGGCCAGGACCGGTCTCCCGGGCCGGTCACCGTTTGGTCCCGGTGAGCAGTTGGGCGATGCCCGTGGACAGCAGGCGGCGGTTGGCGTTGCCGAACCCGGACTCCGCCATCATCGAGACCATGCGCCCCGCCGTCGGCAGGTAGGCGACCGATTTGGGCAGGTACCGGTAGGCGTCGCGGTCCGACAGCAGGCCGCCCACCAGCGGCACCACCTTCCCGAAGTACTGCCCGTGGCCCCATCGCAGGACGGAGCTCTCCGGCTCGGCGACTTCGAGCAGCGCGACACGGCCACCCGGGCGTAGGACCCGGGCGCACTCCTTCAGGAACGGCTTGAGCGACGCGAAGTTGCGCAGGGCGAACCCGCACACCACGCCGTCCACGGAGTTGGAGCGGAACGGAAGGACCAGGGCGTCCCCCCGGATCAGCGGCGCCGTCGTGCGCTGGGCGGCCAGCATGCCGGCGGAGCGGTCGACCCCCACCCCCCGGTAGCCCCGCTTGGCCAGCTCCCGGCACAGGTCGCCGGTGCCGCAGGCCAGGTCGAGCACCTTCGAGCCCGGCGACAGCTGGAGCGACTTGACGGTCTTGCGCCGCCAGCCGACGTCCATCCCGAACGTCAGCACCCGGTTCAGCAGGTCGTAGCGGGGGGCGATGGCGTCGAACATGTCGTCGACCGCCTTCACCTTGGCGTCGCCCTGCGGCAGGTCGGTCACGCCCGCTGCTCCCAACGGTCGGCGCTCACGCCGGCTGCTCCGACGGCGGCGCTCACGCCGGCTGCTCCGACGGCGGCGCTCACGCCGGCTGCTCCGACGGCGGCGCTCACGCCGGCTGCTCCGACGGCGGCGCTCACGCCGACCAAGCCTCGTCGGCCGAGGCGGCGTCGAGCTCGCTGGGGTCGCCCACCGACTCCAGGTGCTCCTGGGCCACCTGGAGGAGGATGCGCTGGAAGTGGTGGGCCACGAGGCCGGCGACCGCCGGCATCAGGGTGCGGAAGGCCTCCACCAGGCGCTCGGCCTTCTCGTCGCCGGGAAGGTCGGAGGCCTGCAGCGGCTTGCGCACCCAGGTGTCGAACAGCTCGACGGCTTCGACGGCCACTTCCCGGGTGACGGCGTGGTGGTGGCGGGCGAGGGCGAAGAGCTCGGGCAGCGGGAGGCCGGCTTCGAGCAGCTTCATGCCGCCGGTGAGCACGGCCACGTCGGCGGGGGTGAACCGGGGCGTGCCGTCGACCACGCGCGGGATGAGAAGGCCCTCCCGCAGGAGCGAATCGAGCATGGGCTGGGGCACGCCGAGGCGGTTGGCCAGCTCGTCGATGCCGAACAGCTCCTCGGGGGCGGCGTCGCCGGCGCCGGCCACCGCCGCGGCCAGCTGCTCGTCGGCGGGGTCGAGCTCGCCGGCCAGGAAGCGGCGGATGACGGCGAGGGTGAACCCCCGGCGTTGGAGCTCCTTGATGCGCCCGATGCGGGCCAGGTGGTCGTCGTCGTAGAAGGCCAGGCGGCCGTCACGGCGAGGCGGCGGGAGCAGCTGCTGCTTCTGGTAGTAGCGGATGGTGTCCACCGAGACCTCGGCGGCCAGCGCCAGCTCCTCGACCCGCATCCTCATAGTGATGATTCTAGGAGCAATCACTCCCAGAGTCACGCCGGCCGGCTCCCGGGTAGGAGCACCCCATGTACATCGGCCTCGGCACCCTCCTGCTCATCATCGTCATCGTGCTGTTGCTGCGGCGGGTCTGAGCGGCGATGCCGGCGCGCAAGGCCATCGTCGAGCGCTACTTTGACGGCTTCCGCCGCTCTGATCACGTCCAGATCCTGGACTGCCTGACCGACGACATCGTGTGGGACCTCCACGGCTACCGGCGCCTCGAAGGCAAGGAGGCCTTCGACGGTGAGATCGAGAACGAGAGCTTCGTCGGATCGCCCGAGCTGACCGTCGACCGGCTCGTCGAAGACGGCGACGTGGTGGTGGCCACGGGGGCCGGCGCCGGCACGCTGACGAGCGGTGGGCGGTTCGAGTTCGCGTTCTGCACCGTCTTCGGCTTCGCCGGCGACCTCGTCGGCCGCGTGGAGTCCTTCATCGTGCCGCTGACGGAGCGCGAATGATTCTGCCGGAGGTCCTTGACGCCGGGGCGTACAATCCCACCCAGTGGCATACGAGATGTCCATCGAGGTACTGGACGGCGAATTTCCAGCCTGGGTTTGGGCGGAGGCGCACGGCGACGGCCTGATCGAGGCCGCTCTGCACCACCGCGTCATCGAGTGGCGGTGGCACCAGTTCACCTGGGGCACCGTGCTGGAGCTGGACTTCGCCGGCGAGACCGACTGGGAGCTCTTCCGGGCCAGCAGCGCCGTCCAAGCCGCCCTCGACGCCGTGCCCGACCGGCTCTCAGGACTGCTGATCTACCGCGGTCGGGGTGGCGCCTCTCCTCCGAGGGAACCGCGAAGACCCCGCCCCGTCGCCGGCGCCGGCGCCGCCGCCCTGGAGTTCCCGGGCGAGTGGCTGTTCGAGCCGCGACCCGAGCCGCCCCGCCGCCTGCTCGCCCACCGGTAGCGACAACCTCAGGTTGTCTTAGCCGTCGCCGACAACCTAGGGTTGTCGAATGACGGAAGCCACCCAACTCACGACGCCGATCCGGCTCGACGACCTCATCGACGCCATCACCAAGGTCCACGACGAGCCTTTGGACCAGCTCGCCGACGCGATGATCGCCGCCGACCACCTCGGAGAGGTCGCCGACCACCTCATCGGCCACTTCGTCGACCAGGCCCGCCGCTCCGGCGCCTCCTGGACGGATATCGGCCGCAGCATGGGCGTCACCAAGCAGGCGGCCCGCAAGCGGTTCATCCCGAAGCCCACAGAGATGGATCCCGAGGAGGGCTTCGGCCGCTTCACCCCCCGGGCCAAGAACGTGGTCGCCGCCGCCCACAACGAGGCCAAGGCGGCCGGCAGCGCGGTGGTCACGCCTGCCCACCTCGTCCTCGGCCTGCTCAGCGAGTCCACCGCCTTCGGCGCCACGGCGATCACCGCGCTCGGCGTGTCCCTCGACGCCGTGCGCCAGGCCGCGACCGCGGCCCTTCCGCCGGCGAGCGACGACGCCCCGGACCTGGTCCCCTACGACATCGACGCCCGCAAGGCGCTCGAGCTCACCTTCCGCGAAGCGCTGCGCCTGGGTCACAACTACATCGGTACCGAGCACCTCCTGCTCGCCCTCCTGGACCACGAGGACGGGGCCGGCGTGCTGTCGGGTCTCGGCCTGGAGAAGCCGGCGGTCGAGGCGAAGCTCCTCGCCATGCTGAACGCCATGGCGACCTGAAGTCGCTGCGGGGAAGCGGCTGCCCCGCTGTCAGCCCCCGCAGCCGAACGGCCCGCAATCGATCGTCGTGGTCGTCGTCGAAGAGCTCGACGTGGTCGAGGAGGTCGTGGTCGTTCCCCGATCGCATGCCGCCTCGCAGTGTTCCCGGGCTGAGCCGATCGGGGTGCGCTGGGTACAGCGAACGGTGCAGGTCTGGTACTGCGACAGGCACATCCGGGAGTCCTGCGTCTGCAGGCAGCCCCCCAGGGATGACTGGCATTCGGTCAGGCACGAGCTGAGGATCCTGTACTGCTGCTCCAGGCATCGGACCAGGCAGTCGCCGGTCTGCGCTTCGGCCGGTCGACGGGTGGAGACGGCCAGCGGACCGGCGACGATGGCGGCCAGCGCCGACCCGGTGACAAGAAGGAAAGCCCGCCTGTTCGCCGGCGACACGTGCTTCGCCGGGACGGCCGGCGCCGGCGCGTGGCCGCCGGCGGCGTCCTCGACCGCGTGCTCGGCCAGCAGCCGGCGCCACAAGGACCGGGAGCGGAAGAAGAACACGACGACGTGGGTCGAGGACAGTGCGGTGAAGGCCAGCGCGACCGCCACCGCCAGGCCTCTCCAGAGCCCGGGGACGCCGGCAAAGGTGACGGCGGCTACCACCATCCAGGCGAGCATGCAGCACAGAGCCGACGCCCGGATGCACTTCGGGCATGCTCCCAGCTTCCGGAGCAGTCGTGCCGGCAGCGTCGGGTGACGAAAAGCAGCCATCGGCGTCCCCTTTGTTCCCAGGCGCGGAAGGTTCGGGGAGCGTAACAGCGCCGAGGAGGGGCGCCTGACAGCCGGTGAGAGCCGCCGCTCGCGCCCGCTCGCTCTCTCGGGTACACCCGCCCGCCGGTCCCCGCGGAGGGGTGATCTCTCGGCCGGGCGACGCATTGCTACTGTCGGCCGGATGTGGCATTCCGAGCGGGTCTCCGTCGTGCTGATGACCTACGCGGAGAAGGCCTCGATACGGGAGACGATCGAGGGCTTCTTCGCCACCGGCGTCGTCGACGAGGTCGTGGTGGTCAACAACAACGCCGAGCCGGGCACGCTGGCGCGGGTCGCGGGCACCCGCGCCCGCCAGGTCCACGAGGAGAATCAGGGGTACGGGTTCGCGACGCGCCGCGGGCTGGCCGAGGCCACGGGCGACATCATCGTGCTGTGCGAGCCCGACGGCACGTTCCTCCCGGGCGACATCTTCAAGCTGCTGGTCTACGCCGACGACTGCGACGTGGTCCTGGGCACCCGCACGACCCGCGAGCTCCTGTGGCACGGCGCCAACATGGGCGGGCTCCTCCGGTGGGGCAACTGGGCGGTCGCCAAGCTGATCGAGGTCCTCTTCAACACCAGCCACCTCAGTGACGTGGGGTGCACCTACCGCCTTCTGCGGAGGTCCGCCCTGGAGAGGATCCAGGACCGGTTCTCCGTCGGCGGCGAGCACTTCGGGCCGGAGCTCATGCTCCTCTGCCTCACGACCGACCTGCGGATCATCGAGGTGCCCGTCAACTACCTGCCCCGGGTCGGTACCTCCTCGGTCACCGGCGACCTGGGCAAGGCCGTGCGGCTGGGCCTGCGCATGGTGCGGTTCATCGTCGCATTCAGGCTGCGCACGCTCGGTCGGGCCCATGGCCGCCCGGGAGCGCGCCACCCGGTCGGTGACACGTCGAGGACCGTGCGGCTGCGGGCCAACGCCCACCTGCCCCATGTCGGTTCGTCGCCGGACGACGGCGACGGCTCATCCCCTGGCGTCCCGTGGGCGCGCCAGGCCGGCGTCCCAGTGAACGGCTGACCAGGCTCCGTTCCGCCGGGCCCCTGGCCGCCGTGCTCGGGGCCTACGCGGCCACGATCGTCCTTCTTCCGAGGGCCGACATTCCCATCGGCGACGACTGGGTCTACGCCCGTTCCGTGCGCATCCTGCTCGAGGAGGGCAGGGTGCAGATCCTCGACGCCTCGGTCGTGTCGCTGGTGTTCCAGCTCCTGTGGGGCGCCCTCTTCTCGTCGGTCCTGGGTTTGAGCTTCGTGGTGCTACGGCTGTCCACCGTCGTCCTTGCCGCGGGCGGGGCGATCGGCGTCTTCGGGCTCTGCCGGGCCCTGGGCGCCAGCCGCGGTTGGTCGGCCGTGGGGGCTGCGGCGTGGCTGTTCAACCCGCTCGCCTACGTCCTCGCCAACAGCTTCATGACCGATGCCTCCTTCGCCGCCCTGCTGACCATGGCCGCGTTCTTGTACGTGCGGGGCCTGGACGCCGGGCGGGAGTCGCCGGCGCTGGTCGTGTGCGGGTCGGTGGTCGCCGCCCTGGCGTTCCTCACACGCCAGCAGGGCCTGCTCATCCCCGTCGCCGTCGTGGCCTTCCTGCTGTGGTCGAGGCGCGTCACCGCGGACCGCCGTGGGGCGGCGCTCGTGGCCAGGGTCGCCGCCGCCCCCCTCGCCACCGCCGCCGTGTACTGGCTGTGGATCACCCTCGGCCACGGGCTGCCGGAGGGTCAGCGCATGTTCACCGAGGAGCTCGGACTCCTGTGGCGGCGCGAGACGCCGAGGTTCCTGGCCGAGCTGTTGACGGTGCACGTGATGTACGCGGGCCTGTTCGTCCTCCCGGTGGCCGTGGCCGCGGCGGCCGTGGCCGTCCGGGTGATCCGGAGGTTCCCGCCCGGGGGGTGGCTGCTGCTGGCACCGACGTCGGTCGTCGTCGTCGTCGGAGTCGGAGCGCTCGCCGTGCAGGAGCGCCTCATGCCCTACGTGCCGCAGTACCTGGCCACCTGGGGCCTCGGGCCGGCGGACATACAGGGCGGCCGCCCCGATCTGGTGAGCAGCAGAAGCGTGCTCGTCGCGTTCACCCTCGTGGCTGCCGCCTCCGCCATCGTGGGGGCCGCCTTGATCGGCCGCAAGGCGGCGGGGTCGTCGGCACCCGGCCGGGCCGGAGCGGGGCTCCTGGCGACCATTCTCGCCGCCCAGGTTGCCGGCGCCGTGCCGCCGTCGCTCCACTTCCAGAACCCGGTGCCCGCCGGCATCCTCACGACCACCCTCGACCGGTACCTCCTGCCCATGCTCCCGCTCGTGCTGTGCCTCGCCGTCTGGGCGGTCGCCGGCATGCGCGTCCCCTCGTGGCCGGCCTGGGTGGCGACGGCCGTCTTCGCGGTCGTCGCGGTCGGCGGGACGCGTGACTTCCTCGTCTTTCAGCGGGCCACGTGGGAAGTTGCCACCGCCGCCAACGCCGCCGGGATCGGGAACCATCGCCTCGAAGCCGGGGCCCAGTGGGGCGGCGAGCACCTCTACCAGGGCTGGGTCGACAGGCCGCCGTCCCGGCCGGACCGGCCGTGGTGGGTCAACCTGTTCGCCTGGACCACCGACTCCAGCTTCGTGGTGGCCACCCACCCCCTCCCCGGCCATGTCGAGGTCGAGCGGACGACCTACGACATGTGGCTGGGCCCAGCGGAGAACCCGCTCTACCTGCTGCGCCGCGAGGACGTGCCGGCCGTCACTGCCGAGCTGCTGGCCGGCGAGCAATGACCACATTGTGGGCGCACAGGCGCCGGACTCCGGGCGTCCGCTCGACGATCTTCTCCATGGCGCCGAAGGCCCCCATGAGGGCCGGCGGGGCGAAGTCGGGCACCAGGCCGAGCTGGGAGGCCGACACGACCTGCGCCCCCGCACCGGAGAGGGCGGAAACGATCTCGTCTTCGGCCACCAGTCGCTCGTCGCCGCAATCCTGGGGGACGCGCTTCATCAGGTACGGCCAGTACGGGTTGCGCGGGTTGTGGTCCCAGACGAGGACATGCCCTCCGGGCCGGGTCACCCGGACCATCTCGGCCAACGTGTGGCGGACGGCGGCCGGTTCTCCGACGTGGTGGAGGACGGCGACGCAGTAGACGAGATCGAACGTCGCGTCGCAGAAGGGCAGCGACCCCTCGGCCACGGCCGCCGGGATTTCCGGCCGGCGGGCGGCGAGCACCCCGAGCATGCCGGCGGAGGGGTCGGCACCGGTCGTACGAAAGCCGCAGTCCAGGACGCGCTCGAGGAGCGTGCCCGTCCCACATCCGACATCCAGCACCCGGCCGCCCGAAGGCGCCCAGGTCCGCACGGCGACGACGCGCTTGCGGATGTAGTGCTCCATCACGTGGGCGGGGATGCTCTCGTCGTACTCCCCGGCGATGTCGTCGAAGTGGGTGTGGCGGTGGCCGCTCGGAGCTCCGCTCACCGCGTCTGGTGCGCGCTGTGCCCGCCGGCGAGGACCGCCCAGGATGGCATCGGGGACCGAGACGTCATCCCACCGAGGCTAACGGCCGCGACGCAATCCCGCCGCAGGTAGGAATCCAGCTGTTCCCGGCCCACCGGCCGCGCTCAGTTGTTGGGCGCGGCCTCCCGGGTGGCGACGTGGGCGGCGACCTGGCGCTTGAGGCGGGCGAGGATGGCGGACATGCCCCGTAGGCGCTGGGAGGAGATGGCCTCGGCCAGGCCCATCCTCATGTAGAAGTCGTTGGGAGTGGCCAGGACCTCCTCGGCCTTCGCCCCCTCGAGACCGCTGTGGAGGATGCCGGCGAAGCCCCGGGTGGTGGGTGCCTGGTCGGGCACGTCGAAGTGGAGGTGGACGCGATGGTCGTCGTCGACCGAGGTGATGAGGAAGAAGGGGGTGGCGCACTCCGGTACCTGTTCCATGAGCTCCCGGTGGCCAGCCAGCTCCTCAGGAAGGGGCGGGACCTTCTTGGAGTACTCCAGCAGGGCCTGCAGGCGCAGCTCCTTGGGAGCCCCGCCGAAGAGGTCGACGATTCGTTGGAGGGCGGGCGGCGCCGCGGCGGCGGGTTCTGCACTCATGACATCCACTCTCCCACACCGGTGAGGAATTCTTGACCGTCGAAGTCGGGATTGACCGCTAGGCTGATCGGCGAAGATGCGTCAACGTGACATCCAAGGAGGATGCCCTTATGCCCACGGTCGCTCCCGACAACTCGCCCGAGCTGGCTCAGTACGCCAAGCCCGAGATGCTGGTGACCACCGCCTGGCTGGCCGAGCACCTCGACGATCCGGGCCTCGTGATCGTCGAGTCCGACGAGGACGTGCTCCTCTACGACACCGGCCACATCCCCGGCGCCATCAAGGTCGACTGGCATCTCGACCTCAACGACCAGGTCACCCGGGACTACGTCGACGGCCAAGGCTTCGCCGACCTGTGCTCGCGCAACGGGATCAGCCGTGACTCCACCGTCGTGTTCTACGGGGACAACTTCAACTGGTGGGCGGCCTACGCCCTCTGGGTGTTCAAGCTCTTCGGCCACCCCGACGTCCGCCTCCTCAACGGCGGGCGCATGAAGTGGCTGCAGGAGGGCCGGGACCTGACCACCGACGTGCCCAAGCGCGAGCCCACCGAGTACCCCGTCGTCGAGCGTGAGGACGCGCCCATCCGGGCCTTCCGTGACGACGTGCTCGCCCACATCGACAAGCGGGGCAAGCTCGTCGACGTCCGCTCCCCCGGGGAGTACTCCGGCGAGCTGTTGCACATGCCCGACTACCCCCAGGAGGGGGCGTTGCGCGGTGGCCACATCCCCGGCGCGGCCAGCAAGCCGTGGAAGATGGCGGCCAACGACGACGGCACGTTCAAGGACGCCGACGCCCTGCGGGGCATCTACGCCGACGAGCTCGGGCTGAGCCCGGAGGACGACGTGGTCGTGTACTGCCGGATCGGCGAGCGCTCCAGCCACACCTGGTTCGTGCTGCAGAACCTGCTCGGCTACCCGACCGTCCGCAACTACGACGGCTCGTGGACCGAGTGGGGCAACCTGGTCAAGGCGCCCGTCGAGCGGTAGCGACTTCGTTGGCCGAACCGTGGCCAGCAGTGCGACATGGAGCACTGCGGGCCACGGCGACGGCGCGGGCGGGGCGCCGGAAGCCGACGGGCGTGCGCACGCGGCAGGCGGGCCAGATCGGGGCCTGGCAGGCGGCGCACCGCAGCCGGGTAGGGGAGCCGTCCCGCGCGCAGGGGAGGGTGATCTCCCGTCGTTCCGCCGCTGCCGCCCACCGTTCGCTCCTGTCGCCGCCGGATGCCCGCTTCACATCGCACGAGCGGCGGGAGCGCCGCTGTGGTCAGGCGCCGGCGGAGCTGGGCCGGATGACGACCTTGCCGTCGCGGCCGTCGCCCCGCTCGATGCGGAGGGCGAGCTGACCGTTGCCGAAGGTGGCCGACGCCGGCCCCCCGAACCCGCCGGGCACGGTCACCATGCGCTCGTAGGGCCCGTAGTGCCACTCGTGGGCGATGTAGTCCTTCTCCGCCGGCGTGCGCTGGGTGGCGTTGACGTGCACCCGGTCGTCCTCGATGTCGATGCTGATGTCATCCGCCATGACCCCGGGCAGCGGGAAGACCAGGACGACGGCGCTCTCGGCCTCGTACATGTTCACCGGCACCCGCTGAGGGTCGTACTCGACCAGGCCGGTGGGCGGCGTGTCGGGGTCGGGCCACTCGCCGCCGCCTTCGCGGTTGCCAGGGCCTGACGGCTGCTGCGACGCCTGCGTCACCCCGTCGCCGGTCTCCACCGGCTCGGCGCGGACGGCCTTGGGTACGGTCGTGTCACTCATGGTTTGGACCTACCCGGGCCGGCGCCGGGCGTACCGCGCCGGTTCTGTCGCCTAGGCGGGCACCAGCCCCGATTGGGGATCGAAATGGTTGAAGGGGGCGCAGCGGGGCGGCTCGGCGGTACCCGGCCCGACGGCGATGCACGCCCGGATCTGGGTACCGGTGATAGGCGGCGGCCCGTCCACCGGCGCTCGGCACGGGACCGTCACGACCATGAGCAGTATCTCGTAGGCCCCCGGCTGGGCATAGGTGTGGGTCAGCGACAGGCCGGTGCGGGACGTCCCGGGCTTGTCACACAGCGGAGGCGTCGACGTTCCGATCAGGGGGCCGTCCGACTTGTCGCCGAGGGACAGGTGGACGATGCAGCAGGCCTCCTGCGGGGTGCTCACGTCGTCGACGAAGAAGGTCACCGGCTCACCCGCCGCGGGCCTCGCCGGCTCCATGCGCAAGGTCACGGTGACACCGTTCGCCGTTCTCGACCACCGGTCGGTCGGGGTCACCGGCGGGGCCGTGGTCGTGGGCGAGCCCCACGGCGGGAGCGGAGGGAGCGTGATGGACGTGGGCGTGGAGGGTCGCGGTGACGACGTCGTCGTGCTCCGGGGGACTGCCGTCGGCGTGACCTGCGGCACGGGGACGGTTGGCGGCGGGGCGACCGTCGACGTGACCACGACGGGCGGGGCGATGGTCTCCTCGTGGGCCACGCGGTCCTGGACGAGGGCGGCGGCGCCCACCCGGCGGCCGGCGCCGGCCCCCGGCTCGGCGTCGATGGCGGCGGCGGCGAGGGCGCCGGCCGGCAGCAGGACGGCGATCATGGCGGCGAGGGCCCGGGTCAGCCCGCGCATCAGTCGTTCCACCCCGGTCGGGGCGTCGACGCCTTGGTGCAGTCGCTGCGGACCTCGCAGAACGGGTCGATGATCGGGGAGACCAGCATGTCGGGCGGGAAGTCGGGGAACGGCGAGCACCCCTTCTGGGCCGCCGGCCCCGGCCCGACTCCGATGCAACCGGTGAGCTGCACGCTGTGGATCTCGGGTGGGTTCGGCAATCCCGGGCCGACGAGCTGCTTGCACGGGAAGTCGGCAATGGCGTCGAGGGAGAGCTTGTAGGAGCCGGCGGCGGCGAAGGTGTGGGTCTTGACCACCCTGTGGGGTCCGGTGGAGAGGTCGGCGCAGGCCGCGCTGGTGTTCAGGGAGAAGCCGGAGCCGTCACCGAACGAGGCCATCACCACGCAGCACGGCTCGGTGCTCGACCAGTCGAGGAGGAAGGTGACCGGCTGGCCCGCCACTGGCGCCGCCGGCTCCATGCGGAGGCGCACCTCGGTGCCCCAGGCCCCGTTGCTCCAGGAGCTGGCCGGTTGGATCCGCCCCAGCCCGGTCGGCGGCGGCGAGGTCGGCCAGGGGATCGGCGGCAGGTTCCGCGGCGTGCCGGTCGACGCCGCCGGCGCCGTGGTTGCGGGCGACGTGGTGGAGGACGAGGCGGGGCGCCTGGTCGTGGTGGTGGCGACGGATCCTGCCGTCGAGCTCGTGGCGCCGGTCGGCGGGGCCGCCGTGACCGTGGTCGGCACGGTCGACGCCGTCTCCTCCAGGGGCCGGGCCCCACCCAGGCCGGCGGCGCCGGCCCGCCCGCCGGCGACGATGGTGGTCGGCTCCGCGGGGCCGATCGCCGTCGCCGACCACCCGCCGGCGCAGAGCAGCACGGCAACGCACCCGGTGAGTGCCTTCACGAGCCGGTCGCCGCGGTCAGAGCTCATGACCCCACTATCCGCATTCTTCGGCCCGGTACTGAGGGCGTTGCCCAGGAGTTGGGCGAGTGTTGGGCGCCGGAGACCTCCGGGGCTCACGGCGCGCACGCCCTGGCTGCATCGCTCGGCCAGACGCCGATGCACATGGGAATGGCGACGCCGACCATCTTCCCGGTTCCGACGCCGTTCTCGTCGGGAACGGGGAGGCATTCGAGACCGATGACCCGCACCACGGCCCGGTAGGCGGCACTCTCGGCGTAGGTGTGCGTTCTGGTCACGCTCCTCGGGCCGCGGCCGGCGCACGCCTGCTCGGCGAAGAGGGCGTGGTGGACGGGATCGGTCTGCACGGTGACGTCCTCGTCACCGAAGGCGATCGTCGAACCGAGGCAGCAGCCGACCCCAGGGGATACGGTGACCGTGAAGGTGACCGGCCGGCCGGCCAGCGCCGCCGGCTCCATCCGCACGGACACCGCGAGCTGCCCGTCCGACGCCGACCACGTGGACTGAAGCGGGACGGTGGCGAGCGTCGTTGTCGTCGGCACCGTGGAGGTCGGGTCGGCGGGCCGGGTCGTGGCCGTCGCCGGTGGCGGGGTCGTGGTCGTCCTGGGGCGCACGGACGTCGAGGTGTCAGCCGTGCGGGTAGACGTGGTGGCGACGACGGTGGGAGTGGTGGCCGGGGCCGGCTCGGTGGCCGGCTCGTCGGGCAGCCCGTCGAGCCCGACGGAGGCGGCGCCGGCCCGGTCGCCGGCGGCGATCACGGTCGGTCCCGGGTCGCCGGCACTCGTCGCCGCCACCACGCCGGCGGCGAGCAGCACGGCGAGGCTCACGAGCAAGCCCCGGACCGCCCGTCCACCGCCGTCGAGCCTCATCCGCGCGCCTATCGGCGGCGGAGCACTCGAACTTGAGGGTCGTTCAGGCGGTCAGGAGATCGCGGGCGCTGCGGGCCGTCGCCGAGCGGCGCAGCTTGGAGATGGCCTTGAGCTCGACCTGGCGAACGCCCTCACGGGTGAGCCCGAAGTGCTCGCCGACCTCCTCCAGGGTCCGCGGGCTGCCGCGGTCGAGGCCGTAGCGGAGGCACAGGACCTCCTGCTCGCGAGGCTCGAGCACCGAGAGGAGCTGGGCCACGTGGGTCGGGAGCATGGCCGCGAAGACGGCCTGGTCGGGCGGCGGGGTGGTGAGGTCCTCGACCAGCTCGCCCATCTCGGTCTCGCCGTCGGTGAGGTGCTCCGAAAGCGACGCCGGCTCGCCCAGGAAGGGGAGCAGCTCCTCGACCTTCTTGGCCGGCAGGCTCACCGCCGCCGCCAGCTCGGCCGCCTTGGGCGGGCGGCCATGGCGCACTTCCAGGGCGCTGGCGGCCATGCGGATGGCCAGCAACTGGTCGCCGGCGTGCACGGGGAGGCGGATGGTGCGGCTGGTGTTGGCGATGCCGCGGGCGATCGTCTGGCGGATCCACCACGTGGCGTAGGTGGAGAACTTGAACCCCCGGCGGGGGTCGAAGCGGTCGACGGCCTGGATCAGGCCGAAGTTGCCCTCCTGGATGAGGTCCAGCAGCGGCAGCCCCGAGGCCTGGTACTTCTTGGCGATGGAGACGACCAGGCGGAGGTTCGAGCGCACGAACTTGCGGTGCGCATCCTCGCCGACGATGACGTCCTGCTCGAGCTCCTCCTGCGCGGCCATGGTGAGGGCCTCTCCCTGGGCCAGCTTGGCCGCCGCCGCCAGCCCCCTCTGGGTGAGCGTGCCCAGCCGCACTTCATCGTCCCTGGTCAGCAGGGGGTACTTGCCGATGTCGTTCAGGTAGAGCTGAAGGAGATCCTCCTCCTCGCCGCCCCGACCCTGCGTCTTGCCCAAGAACGCCTCCAAGGTGCGGCGTCAACGTACCAGAGGCACCGTCAATTTGTCCCGTGGGATGTGGAAAAAGTTCACGGCCCGAACGTGAGGACCAGCTCGACCTCGCCGCCGGCCCGCCGGACCCGGGCGTCGGAGGCGAGCCGGCGGATGAGGAACAGCCCCCGGCCCCGCTCGGCGCCGGTGTCCACCAGCTTCGGCGACTCCGGCACCTCGAAGCCCCGGCCCCGGTCGGAGATCTGCACCACGAGCGAATGGCCTTCGAAGCCGGCGGTGACGCGCGTCACCCCGCCACCGTGGCGGTGGGAGTTCACCATGGCCTCGTGCACGGCGAGGATGGCGTCGTCGGCGTCGCCCGTCCACTGGTTGTCCTCGAGGAAGCGGGCCAACTCCCGCCGGGCGGCGTCCGGCTGCGGTGACAGCTCGACCGGTCGGCGCAGGGCGGAAACAGGCATACATGACGTTTGTTCCCAACCGGCTCGATACGTCAACGTCTCAGGCTCGGAAAACCGCTTCCAGCTCCTCCGGCACCGCCACCTCCAGTTGGCTGTACGTGCACGACGCCGGCTCGCGCTCCGGACGCCAGCGCACGAATGAGGTGGCGTGGCGGAACCGGTCACCCTGGAGGTGGTCGAACGCCACCTCGGCCACCAGTTCGGGCCGCAGGGGTTCCCAGGACATGTTGCGGCCGGCGTTCCAGCGGCTCTGGCCACCCGGCATGCGCCCCCCTTTGGCAGCCGCTTCGGCCTCCGCCTCCGCCCAGGCCGCCCACGGGTGGCCGTCGAGAGCGTCGACGCGGTAGGGCTCCAGCTCGACGGCCAGCTCCTTGCGCCGGGCCACGGTGAACGACGACGCCACCCCCACGTGGTGCAGCGTCCCCTCGTCGTCGTAGAGACCGAGCAGCAGGGAGCCGACGCCGGCGCCGTCCTTGTGGACACGGAAGCCGGCCACCACGCAGTCGGCGGTGCGGGCGTGCTTGACCTTCAGCATGACCCGCTCGTCCTCCCGGTAGGGGAGCGAGACCGCCTTGGCCACCACGCCGTCGAGGCCGGCGCCCTCGAAGCGGTTGAACCAGTCGGTGGCCACGTCGGGGTCGCCGGTGGCCGGGGTGAGGTGGACGGGCGGCCGTGCACCGGCCAGTGCCTGTTCCAGGAGGGCCCGCCGTTCGCCGAACGGCCGGGCCCGAAGGTCGTCGTGGCCGAGGGCCAGCAGGTCGAAGGCCACGAAGGAGGCCGGCGTCGTCTCGGCCAGCATCTTGATGCGCGAGGCGGCGGGGTGGATGCGCTGCAGGAGCGCCTCGAAGTCCAGGCCGCCGGCGCCGGCGATGACGATCTCACCGTCGAGCACGCACCGTGGCGGCACGTTCTCTTTGAGCGCCGGGGGGAGCTCGGGAAAGTAGCGGGTGAGGGGTTTCTCGTTGCGGCTGCCCAGCTCCACCTCGTCACCGTCGCGGAAGGCGATGCAGCGGAAGCCGTCCCACTTGGGCTCGTAGAGCATGCCCTCGGGCGCCGGCATCTCGCGGGCCAGCTTGGCGAGCATGGGCTTGACGGGAGGCATGACCGGCAGCTGCATGCCGCTCATGCTGGCAAGCGGCGCTCAGTCGTGCACGTGCACCCAGGTGCCGATGGGGACGCGGTCGAAGAAGTAGTCGGAATCCTCCAGTGTGACGCGCACGCAGCCGTGACTGGCCGGGTAGTCGGGGACCGACGTGCTGCCGTGGATGGCGAAGCCGCCGACGAAGTACATGGCGTTGTACAGCCAGCCCAGGGAGCCCTCGTGCCAGCCGGCGTCCTTGGCGTAGATCCGGAACCAGCCCCGCGGCGTGTCGGCCCGCCACCACTCGCCCTCGTACCGGTACCACTCGCCGTTGCCGGTGGAGACGTGGGTCGCAGAGACGACCTGGCCGTCCACCACCTCCAGCAGCACCTGCTCGGAGATGTCGATCTCGAGGGAGTACTCCGACGCCGACGCCTGGCCGGCGCCGGCCACCCATGAGAACAGCGCCGCGACCAGCACCGCAGCTACGAGAGTCCGCCTCATGATCGCTCCTTCCGGAAGCTGACCCTTCTGTCGCTACCCGATCGGGCCGGGGGCCAAGCGGCGGTAGCGTCCTCAGCGGCATGTCGACCCCGCGCGCCACCTACCGCGTCCAGCTCCACGCCGGCTTCACCTTCGACGACGCAGCGGCGATCGTGGACTACCTCGCCGACCTCGGAATCAGCCACCTGTATTGTTCGCCGTTCCTGCAGGCCGCGCCGGGCAGCTCCCACGGCTACGACGTCGTCGACCACCACCGGCTCAACGTCGAGCTCGGTGGCGAGGAGGCCTATGAGCGGCTCTGCGCGGCGCTGGAGCGGCGGGGCATGAGCCAGGTGGTCGACATCGTGCCCAACCACATGGCCATCAGCGGGCGGGAGAACGCCTGGTGGTGGGACGTGCTGGAGAACGGGCCGTCCAGTCGCTACGCCGGCTACTTCGACATCGACTGGGACCCGCCCGAAGAGCGGATGCGCATGCGGGTCCTCGTCCCCGTCCTGGGCGACCACGTCGGCCGCTGCATCGACCGGGGCGAGCTCTCCCTGGTGCGCGACGGGGGTTCCTTCGAGTTCCGCTACTTCGACCACGCCTTCCCGGTGTCGCCGCGGTCCCTCGACGACCTCCTCCGGGGCGTGGGCGTGCAGATCGGCTCCGACCCCCTGGTGCGGGTCGCCACCGACTGCAGCCGGTTGCCGCACGCGCTGGCGTCGGACCGGGAGAGCGTGGACGAGAGGCACCGGAACAAGGAGGTCCTGCGGGAGACGCTCGCCGAGCTCTTCGAGACCGAGCCGGCGATCGCCGCCGCTCTGGACGACGGCCTGGCCGAGTTCAACCAGGATCCCGACGCCATCGACGATCTCCTCGAGCGCCAGAACTACCGGCTGGCCTACTGGAAGGTGGCCGGCCAGGATCTGGACTACCGGCGGTTCTTCGACATCTCCACGCTGATCGCCCTGCGCAGCGAGAACATGTTCGTCTTCGCCGACACCCACGACAAGATCGTCGGGCTGATCCGGGCCGGGAAGGTGACCGGCCTGCGGATCGACCACGTGGACGGCCTGCGCGACCCGGCCGCCTACCTGCACCTGCTGGGCCAGGCCGCCGGCGACACCTACGTCATCGTCGAGAAGATCCTCGAGTCCGACGAGACCGTGCCGGGGGACTGGGTGGTCGAGGGGACCAGTGGCTACGACTTCGCGGTGCGGGCCAGCGCTCTCTTCGTCGACCCCACCGGCGAGGCGCCGCTCACCGACATCTACGCCGGCTTCGCCGGCGGGTCCGCCGACTACGAAGAAGCGGTCTACGGCAACAAGCACCTCATCATGCGGGAGGTGTTGGCCGCCGACGTCCGCCGGATCGTCAACGACCTGGTCTGGGTGTGCGAACGGCACCGCCGGCACCGGGACCACACCCGCCTCGACCTCTCCCGAGCGGTGCGGGAGGTCCTGGCCGGCCTCGACGTCTACCGGACCTACGTGCGGGCCGGCCCCTCGGAGCCCTCGGCCGGCGATGTCGCCCGGGTGGAGGCCGCCGTCGCCCGGGCCACGGAACGCCGGCCGGACATCGACCCGTCGCTGTTCGAGTTCCTCCGGGACCTTCTGCTCAAGCGCATCAGCGGCCCCCAGGAGAACGAGTTCGCCCTGCGCTTCCAGCAGTTGAGCGGCCCGGTCATGGCCAAGGGGGTCGAGGACACGACCTTCTACCAGTTCAACCGGCTGGTCTCGCTCAACGAGGTGGGCGGGAACCCGGGCAGGTTCGGCACGTCGGTCCAGGAGTTCCACGAGGCCAACGCCCGGATGGCCCAGGACTGGCCGGGCACCCTGCTGGCCAGCTCCACCCACGACACCAAGCGCAGCGAGGACGTGCGGGCCCGCATCGGCCTGCTGTCGGAGGTCCCCCGGGAGTGGGGCGCGGCCGTCGAGCGGTGGGCGGCCATGAACGCCCGTCACAAGGCCGACGGGATGCCCGACGCCAACGCCGAGTACCTGCTGTACCAGGTGCTCGTCGGCGCCTACCCGCTGGGCGTGGACCGGGCGGTGGCGTTCATGGAGAAGGCGTCGCGAGAGGCCAAGCAGCACACGTCGTGGATCGACCCCGACCCCGCCTACGACGAGGCCCTGGCCGCGTTCGTGAAGGCCGTGGTCGCCGACGAGGCCTTCACCGCCGACCTCGCCGCCTTCACCGAGCCGCTGGTGGCGGCCGGCCGGCGGACGTCGCTGGCCCAGATGCTGCTCAAGCTGACGTCGCCCGGCGTGCCTGACATCTACCAGGGCACCGAGCTGTGGGACCTCAGCCTGGTGGACCCCGACAACCGCCGGCCGGTGGACTACGACGCCCGCCGGGCGCTGCTGGCCAGGGTGAAGGACGCTTCGGCCGACGAGGTTCTGCGGTCGAACGACGTCGGGGCCCCGAAGCTGTGGCTGACCCAACGCACCCTCGACCTACGCCGGCGGCTCGAAGACTGCTTCGCCGGGGGCTCGTACCAGCCGCTCGCCGCCGCCGGCGAGCGGGCGGGGAACGTGGTGGCCTACGTTCGCGGCGGGCGCGTGGCCGTGATCGTGCCCCGGCTGGTCATGGGGCTGGGCCGCGGGTGGGGAGACACCACCGTGGCCCTGCCCGAAGGCCGATGGACCGACGAGCTCGGCGGCTCGACCGCCGATGAGGGGCCGGTGCATCTCGCCGCCCTTCTGTCGGGTTTCCCGGTCGCCCTTTTGGTGAGGAACTGACGATGACCTCTTTCCGGGTGTGGGCGCCGCGCGCCCGGCGCGTCGACCTCGTCCTGGGACGCGACGAGCGCCACCCTCTCGACGGCCCCGACGAGTTCGGCTGGTTCTCGGCTGAGGCCGACGCCGCGCCGGGCGACGACTACGCCTACTCCCTCGACGGCGGCGCCCCCCTGCCCGACCCCCGCTCGCCCTGGCAGCCCGAGGGTGTCCACGGGCCGTCGCGGCTCGTGGACCACTCGGCCTTCGCGTGGACCGACGCCGGTTGGGCCGGCGGCGTGCCCCTGCCCGAGGCCGTGGTCTACGAGCTGCACGTCGACACCTTCTCCGAGGAGGAGACCTACGAGGGCGCGATCCCCCACCTCGACCACCTCGTCGAGCTGGGCGTGACCCACGTCGAGCTGCTGCCGGTGGTGGAGTACCCCGGCCGGTGGGGATGGGGCTACGACGGCGTCGACCTCTACGCCCCCAACTCCGGCGACGGCGGCCCTGAGGGGCTGAAGCGCCTGGTCGATGCCTGCCACGCCAAGGGCCTGGGCGTGATCTTCGACGTCGTCTACAACCACCTGGGCCCGTCGGGGAACTATCTCGGCCAGTACGGGCCGTACTTCACCGACCGCTACGGCACCCCGTGGGGCGAGGCGGTCAACCTCGACGGCCCCGACAGCGACCCGGTGCGGGAGTTCGTCATGGACAACGCCCTCATGTGGCTGCGCGACTACCACGCCGACGGCCTCCGGCTCGACGCGGTGCACGCCATCGTCGACACCTCGGCGACCCATATCCTCGAGGAGCTGGCCGGCCGGGTCGACGAGCTCGAAGCCGAGCTGGGCGTGGCCAAGTTCCTGATCGCCGAGAGCGACCTCAACGACCCCCGCATCGTCGGCGACCGCGCTCTCGGCGGCTACGGGATGGACGCCCAGTGGAGCGACGACTTCCACCACGCCCTCCACGCCGTCCTCACCGGGGAGCGGGCCGGCTACTACGCCGACTTCGGCTCTGTCGCGCAGCTGGCCAAGTCGCTGCGCCAGGCCTTCGTCTACGACGGTGTGTACTCGCCCCACCGCCGGCGCCGGCACGGCCGCACGCCGGCGGGCATCCCGCCCACCCGGTTCCTGGGCTACCTCCAGAACCACGACCAGGTCGGCAACCGGGCCCGGGGTGAGCGCAGCTCCATGCTCTTGGGCGACGGGCTGCTCAAGGTGGCGGCCGCCCTGGTGCTGCTGGGGCCGTCGGTGCCCATGCTGTTCCAGGGCGAGGAGTGGGGCGCGTCGACGCCGTTCCAGTACTTCACCGACCACGACGACCCCGAGCTGGGCAAGGCCGTCACCGAGGGTCGCCGGCGGGAGTTCGCCTCCTTCGGCTGGGACCCCGAGGAGGTGCCCGACCCCCAGGACCCCGAGACGTTCCGCCGGTCGAAGCTGCGCTGGGACGAGGTCTCCGAGCCCGGCCACGCCGGCATCCTGGACTGGCACCGCCGGCTCGTCGAGCTGCGGCGGTCGCTGCCGGCGCCGGCCTCCGAGGTGGCGGTGGACTTCGACGAGGACGGCCGCTGGGTGGTGCTGACCCGGGGGCCGCTGACCGTCGCCGCCAACCTCGGACAGGCCCCGGCGACTGTTCCCGTCGGGTCCGGGAAGGTGGTCCTGGCGTCGTCGGAGGCCGCCCCCCGAGACGACGGCCTGGCCGAGTTGGCGCCGGAGAGCGCATTGGTGCTGATGCGCTCTTGACGAATCCAGAAGCCCGGGTGTATCCAGGTTCGGCGGGGCGATCACCGACCTGCATAGGGGGTGTGCGATGTCCCCAGTGTCGACGGCGACTTGGGATCGGACCGGATTTGCCGTCCTGGCGCGCCCACTGCCGTACCCGACCGCGGACCTGCCTCTCCAACTGCCCAAGGAGATCGTGGTCGACTGGCAGCTGCCGGCCGACGGCGACCGGAAGAACTGAGCCCGCGGGTCGAGGTCAGCCGGCCCGCACGGGCGCGGGCCGGCTGATGCGCGACGGCGACGGTGTTATTGCACCTTGGTGGTGGTCCTCGAGTCGACCGACGCCCCCGCCGGCGTCCGGCTGCGAGCGGCGTAGCTCAGAGCCAGGAGCACCAGGCCGACCACGGCCAGGCCGATGACGGCACCCAGGGCGTAGCGGGCGGCGTCGTTGCCGGACCCGGCCCCCAGCGCCTCGAACTGGGCCACCCGGGTGAAGATGTCCTGGGTGTGGGTGGTGTCGTCGCCGAAGCGGGTGTCGTCCCAGCCGATGATCGCGTACTCCCTCAGCGAGGCGACGCCCGGAGGCTGGCGGATGTCGGCCCCCGTCCACACGCCGATGCGCCGGCTGACCGACCGGTCGGTGATGCGGGTGTTCTTCGACCACGTGTCGCCGTTGTCGGTCGAGAACGTGTAGTAGACGTCGGTGGCGATGGCGCCCCTGTCGTCGCGGAAGTCCCACCACACGGCGTCGACCCGGCCGCCGGGGGTGACGTCGATGTTGGGGGTGATCTGGACGGCGAGGTCGGCGGGGTTGTCGTCGTTGAGCAGCTTGGGCTGGGTCCAGGTCTTCCCGTCGTCGGTCGAGCGCTGGTAGTAGATGTCGCGGTCGGCACCCCTCGGGGGCTGGTCGGGCTTGCCCTCGTAGATGATGTGGAGGCTGCCCTGGGCACCGCCGGCCGACGACCACTTCAGGATGCCGACGTGCTCGGTGTAGGGGCTGGGCGGGGAGGCGTCGTTGAACTCCCAGGTCTGGCCCCGGTCGAGCGTCTTGCCGATGATGATGGGCGCCGGCGGCGCCGGGGTGATGCCCACCGTGTTCAGCGGCCAGATGACGAACAGAGCGCCCTTGTCGTTCGTCGCCAGCGACGGAGCGCTGAAGCTCATGACGTAGGGGACGTCCTGGCCCTGGGCGTTCTTGACCATCTTCGGGTACTTGGACTGGAGGTCGATGGGCTCGCTCCAGTTCTCCCCGCCGTCGGTGGACACCGACAGCATGGGCGCCCGCTGGAACGGCGGGTTGGTCTGCTCGGGCAGGGCCTTGCGCCAGGTGACGTAGACCACGTCGGTGGCCCCGGAGGTGTCCACGGCGATGGAGGAGACCGGGGTGTTGTTCTCGGTCTGCGGGCCGGTCAGGCCCCGGGCGTTGCGGACGATCTTGGTCGTCCACGAGTCGCCCAGGTCGGTGGACTTGGCCACCAGCACGCTGATGTTGGCCCGCTGGCCGCCGTCCTGGGTGTCCCAGCCGTTCAGGCCGTAGTAGAGGGTGCTGTTCCGGCCCCAGGCGATCGGCGTCTCGGTCTGCATGCCGGCGGTGTTGAAGCAGAACGGGTACGACGGCAGTCCGGGGAGGGCGTCGAGAAGCCGCCAGGTCTGGCCGGCGTCGGTCGAGCGGAAGAGCCGGCACAGCCGGGTGCGCATCTCGACCGCGGAGGCGACCACGTTCCGCTCGTTGGCCGGGTCGATCAGGATGTACGGAGCGGAGTAGGTACGGGTGGGGGCGAGGTCTTCGACGGTGGCCCGCACCGGGGTGGTGAGCCGGGGCTCGGCGGTCTGGGCGCCCACGGCGGCGGGGACGGCGAGCAGGGCGCCGGCGATGAGGCCGGCGAGGGCCCTGCGGGTGCGGCTCACTTGGTCACCGCCGGCTGGCCCGGCGGGCGGCGCCGGCTGGAGAAGGCGACGGCGAGGCCGGCGATGAACAGGCCGGCGCCGGCCACGCCGAGGGCGACCAGCAGGACCGAGCCGATGCCGACCGGCTCGTCCTCGAGCAGGCCGACGTGCTCCTGCTCCTCGAGGGGTACCTCCGGTGCCGCTCCGAGCACCGGTGCGCCGCCGGGGCCGACGATGGTCACCTCGCCGCGGGCCGGGACGCCCCGGATGTGGTTCTCGGACGCAGCCAGCGTCTGGGTGGCGAACAGGTAGAAGGGACCCGGGGGAGCGTTCTCCGGGATGCGGACCGTCCCGGGGCCCCACATGGCGTAGAGCTCCTCGTTGGGCTGGAAGGTGCCCAGGATGGGCCCGTCGATGCTGCCGGCCCGGATCTCCACCGGGTTCGTCCGCCCGTAGCCGCGGGGGCCGAACACGGTCACTTCCTCACCGGCCCTGGCCTGGGCCGGCGTGACCTGGAGCTGGGCCACGTGGGGGGCGGGCGAGGGCGTGGCGGAGGCGAGGACGAAGGCACTGACGAGCAGCACCCTCACCCCCCAGCGGACAGTCCGTGACGACATGCCGGCACCTTTCAGGAGGAAGCGGAGAAGCGATACTTGCACAACGAAAATAGCCGCGCCTCGGCCACCGCGGGCGGGTTCTTACGCGGGCTGCGCCGCCTCCTCGCCGTCCGCCGGCCGGCGGACCTGGGCGACGGCCGGCGACACAGCCACGCCGCCGCCGGGGAATACGCCGGCGAGCAGTCCCAGGCCCAAACTGCTGCCCCGGTCGTCGGCGGGGTCGGTGTGGGCGAAGTCACGATGTTCGAGGCGATGTCCTGGTGGAGTTCTGCAGGTTGCCGTGGCGGGTGTCGGACCAGGCGACCACGGTCCGGTCCTCGGCGGATGCCTCGGCCAGGGGGACCTGCACGAAGAACTGGGGGCTGGCGGTGCCCACGCTGCGGTCGTTGGGAACGTCGCTGACCCGGATGTTCGGCGACCACGTGTCGCCCCCCGTCCTTCGACGAGGTCATGGCCACGGCGTCGAACACGCCGACGTTGTGGTGAGGCCGAGGAAGGGCGCAGTGGCCGTGGGCGCCGGGAAGGGGTCGTTGCGGAAGTCGTACCAGGCCACGTCGATGCGGCCCCCGGGGACGAGGGAGATCTCGGGTGGAACCGGCGGATCCGGGCGCCCTTCGGGTCCGGCCGGCTCGAGGCGTCGGGGGGGGCTGGTAGAACCGCCGCCAGGTGACGTAGACCCGCTGCTCGTCGGCCGGGTCGATGGCCATGTGGGTGCGGCCGTTCATGGCCGTCTCCGACGACGTCTACTTCTCGAAGTCGCCCAGACCGCCGTGGTCCTCCACGTGAGCCCCCCGTCGGTGGAGCCGGTGCGGACGTTTTGGTGCTGGCCGGCCCCCACGTGCGGGCCGGCAGTCTGCCAGACGCGTCAGTGGTGGGAGGCCGTCCACTCCAGCAGTCCGTCGGCGGACCAGGCGTTCACGATCGACTCGTCGCCCACGCCGCACTCGGCGGCGCGCACGCAGCCGTAGGGCTGCCACTCCAGCTGGCCGGGCGCGTGGGCGTCGGTGTCGATCGACACCTTGCAGCCGGCGGCCACCACCTTGCGCAGCAGCGCCTTGGGCGGGTCGAGGCGCTCGGGGCGGCAGTTGATCTCCACCGCGGTGTCTGACTCCACCGCGGCGGCGAAGACGGCGTCGGCGTCGAAGGTCGACTGGGGCCGGCCTTTCCCGGTGACCATCCGGCCGGTGCAGTGGCCGAGGATGTCGACGTGGGGGTTGCGCACGGCGGCGATCATGCGGGGCGTCATGGCCTCGGACTCCATGCGCAGCTTGGAGTGGACGCTGGCCACCACAACGTCCAGGCGGCCCAGAAGCTCGTCGGTCTGGTCCAGGGAGCCGTCGTCGAGGATGTCGACCTCGATGCCGGTGAGGATGCGGAACGGGGCCACCCGCTCGTTGATCTCGGTCACCAGGTCGAGCTGGGCCCGGAGGCGCTCGGCGGTCAGGCCGTTGGCCACCTTGAGCCGGGGCGAGTGGTCGGTGAGCACCATGTACTCGTGCCCGAGAGCATGGGCGGCCCGGGCCATCTCCTCGATGGGGCTGCCGCCGTCGGACCAGTCGGAGTGGGTGTGGCAGTCACCCCGGAGGAGGGCCCGGATCTCGGCGCTGCGGCCGGCGAGGACGATGCCCTCCTCGGCGGCGAGGGCGCCGACCTCCTCCTCCAGCTTGGCCAGGTAGCCCGGCACCCGGCCGGTGACGGCCTCCATGGCCACGGCCTCGGTGGTCTGGCCCACGCCGGGCAGGTCGCGCAGGCGACCCTTGGCGGCCCGGTCGGCCAGATCCTGGGGGTCGAGCTTGGCCAGGGTGGCGGCCGCGCCCCGGAACGCCCGCACCCGATAGGTGGGCGCGCCCTGCCGCTCGAGCAGGTAGGCGATGCGCTGCAGGGCCTGTACGGGGTCCAGAGGGAGCCGAGCGTAGTGGCGGGTCGTGCCGGAAAATCGGTCGTCCGGTGAATGCGCTCCTCCTAGACTTCCGCGACCAGTACGTGAGGGTCGCCGAACGGCGGGGAGGCCCACCATGCAGCACGCAGCGATTTCCAGACCGAAGCCCCTGATCGTGGCTCACCTGCTGTTGCTCATGGCCGAGGAGCCCCGGCACGGCTACGAGCTGGCGGCAAGCCTGCGGACGTGGGCCTTCGAGGGCGTGACGCCGTCCATGGTGTACCGCGACCTGGCCCGGCTGGAGGCCGAGGGCCTGGTCCGGTCGTTCTGGGAGGCGTCCCAGGCCCGGGGGCCGGCCCGGCACATGTACGAGCTCACCGACGCCGGCCATGAGAACCTGGCCGCCTGCGCCGACGACGTCCGCTGCCTCATCGCCCACCTCACCGAGGTGCTGGGCCAGATAGAGGCCCTCGGGTCCGTGGCGGTCGAGGACGATGCCCCGGCCCATGGCCGGCGCCGGTTCTGGAGGACGTCGTGAAAAAGTAGGGCGGTGACGCACGTCGTCGTCCTCGCCGACACCCACATCCGGCGCGGTGGCACCCGAAGGCTGCCCGACGCCGCCTACGCCCACCTGGAGGAGGCCGACGCCATCCTCCACGCCGGTGACATCCTCGTGGGCGAGGTGCTCGACGAGCTCGGCGGGTTCGCCCCGGTTCATGCCGTCCTCGGCAACAACGACGCCGAGCTCTTCGGCCTGCTCCCCGAGACCCGGTCGCTGGAGATCGACGGCGTCCGCATCGCCATGATCCACGACAGTGGGCCGTCGGCGGGCCGGGCCGGCCGCATGCACCGCAAGTTCCCCGACGCCGGCGTGGTCGTGTTCGGCCACAGCCACATCCCGTGGGACGATGCCGGCGTGGACGGGCAGCTCCTCTTCAACCCCGGATCTCCGACCGAACGCCGGTCGCAGCCGCATCGCACCTTGGGAACGTTGCACCTCGACGGCGGCCGGGTGGTCTCCCGGATCCACGTTCTCGGATGACGGAGGTGCGGCTGGCGATCGCCAGCGCGATCACCGCGTTGCTGATCGTCGCCGGCGGCGTGGTGGCCGTGCGGACCTCGGCCGGTCCCCGCACCCTGGCGTTCGTCTCCGGCGGCCGGGCCGCTGCAGCCGCGCCCACGCCGGCCGGCGGCGCTCCCGCCCTCGTCGCACCGGCTGCCCTAGGCCAGCGAGCGCTGCCACTCTCGGCTCCGACGTCGCTCGACGCCGCCCTCGCCGCCGCCGGCTACCGGCTCCCGGCCGGCGCCGCCGTGTACGCGGCCAAGGTCACCAGAGAGGCCGGCGGTGTGGCGTACGAGGACTACCAGGGCGGCGTCGGTGCCTTGGCGACCAACTTCTGGCCGGCGTCGTCGATCAAGGTGCTGGCCGCGGTCGGCGCCCTCGAGTTCGTCGGCCAGCAGGGGTTCACCGGGGCGGCCACCGTCGCCTTCGGCAACGGAGCGCCGCGCAGCATCCGGTCGATCTACGACGATGCCGTGCGCAAGAGCGACAACGCCGCCTACGACGCTCTGGTGGAGATCGCCGGTGTCGACTACCTGAACCGGGAGTTCCTGACGCCGGCCCGGGGATTCCCGGCGACGGTCATCCAGCGCTCCTACACCGTCGGCGGCAACCTGCGGACCACGCCGGCGCTCACCATCACCGAGGGGGCCAGGCGGGTGGTCGTCCCCGCCCGCACCGGCAGAGTCGACTCCGACTGTCCCCAGGGGCAGTGCTCGAACCTGTTCGAGATGAGCGAGTCGGTCCGCCGGCTGGTGCTCCACAACGAGATCCCGACGGCGGAGCGGTTCAGGATCGCCTCGACCGACGTCATCGGCCTCACCGGCGCGCTGCTGGGCGCCGAGGGCTGGTTCGAACCGGCGGTCGCCCGGGTGCTGGGCGACGGGGCCCGGATCTACGGCAAGCCAGGGGAGGTGCCGTCCCGCGACTGCCTCGACGTCACCCTGATCGAGGGCCGCGACGGCACCCGCTACCTCCTCTCGGCCACCGTGCCCTGGCGCTCGGGCGGCTGCCCGGCGCTGGTCGACCTGGCGACTCAGGTACTGAAGTACCTGAGTCGCTGATCTGCCTGGCGGCGGGCACCCGGGTCCTTCGGACCGCGCCCGCCGCGTGCCGGTGGGGGCCCCTGCCCCACCGGCGAGCCGGAACCGGTGGCGCTTGCCTCGTCGACGGCGGGCACCCGGGTCCTTCGGACCGCGCCCGCCGCGTGCCGGTGGGGGCCCCTGCCCCACCGGCGAGCCGGAACCGGTGGCGC